>SL_3KL_010_SEDDRAFT_10000142_pt1 | contig 48692 bp, 41 predicted proteins | sample SodLakKL_010_SED_2_FD_10381 | JGI IMG/M metagenome (IMG submission 10381)
GGCGGGAGCCACAGCCGCAAGCACCCTTGGGCGGCAGCAATGAGGAANNCAGCGGGCACAAGGGTCAAGGCACTGAAAGGACCAGAGAGAGCTTCAACCATGGGGACGGCGTTCTTGTGCCTGGCGAAAAGGTGGTGCAAAGAGCTCTGGCCCAACTGGCATCTCTCACGCAGGCTCCCCGGGAGGCCATCGCCGTCGTGGAAGTGCGGGAAAGGGTGTGGCCGGACAGCAGTCTGGGATGCCCCAAGCCGGGAATGGCCTACATCCAGATTCCTCACGACGGTCATTCCATCCTTCTGGAGGCTGGAGGAATGCTCTACAGGTTCCATTCGGGACCTGAAGGAGAGCCTTTTCTCTGTGATGATCCACCTCACAGCGGTGCGCAAAGAATCGGTGAAGAGTTGCTCACCGGGAGGAACGCGCAGGGACAAAGCCGCAAAACATCTTTTTGAACTCCATTCTTCCCCGCGGGCACCAAGGGCCATGAAAAGTCGTGGGCACATGCCTCGGGGGCGCTTCTGACTCCCCCCAGGACTGCATGGAGAGCTGTTCTTGAGGGGAAACCCCGGCAACAACAAGCGACTGTCCTGACTCTCCAGGGAGCAGACACCACCAATGGTCGAAAAATTCAAGCTGGAAGGCGATTACATCGAACTCTCCAAACTCCTTAAGATCACAGGGCTTTGTGAGAGCGGAGGCATGGCCAAGGGAATCATCCTGCAGGGGGATGTGAAGGTGGACAACAAAGTGGAACTGCGAAGAGGCAGGAAGATTCGAAAAGGACAGAAGGTGCAATGGGGCGACAAGACCATCGTTGTGGTGTGACTCGGGCCACACTGCGATGGGAAGCTCTCATCCCCGTTGGATAGGAAGAAAATGATGGAACTCGTGGAGTGCGCTCCATTGAACGCCTCTCTGCAGGCAGGCCCTCAAGGGGCAACTACGGGAGGCTCGGGTCAGGGGTGCCGGCCCCCGATGGAAGCCTTCATGTGACCACGAGCAACCACAATGGGCGTGGGCGTGAAGGAGATGACAGGATCCTGCGCATCGTGAAAAATCCATGAACTGCCACGGCCCATCCATCTCTGGCAATGCTGTTGACTTAAGCTGCCTCAACCAGTGCAACAGAACCTCTACGTCATTCCCGCGAAGGCGGGAATCCAGCTTTTTCAAGACCTTCAGGATCCCCGTGCTCTCGGGGATGACGTGTTAGAACAATCCACAAATCCTTAAATTAACAGCATTGTCCATCTCCGGGCGCCACGAATTTTTTTGTGCATTCCTTCAGTCCCGGGGACTCACATGTTCTGACCTCTGAAGGGCCACCACCGCAACCACGGGAAGGTGATCGGAAGCCACACGGGCAAGCTTTGATTTGTGAACCCGGATGCTCTTGAGCGCTTCCACAGGTTTCACCCAGATCCTGTCCAGAGAAAGCAGGGGAAGGCGGGATGGAAAGGTCCGGGTTGCGGGTGTTTTTCCCAGGATTCGATGCAACCGCTTCTGGCCCCGGGCCGTTGGAAACCATTCATTGATGTCCCCCAGCAGGATAAAAAGCGGTGAGGCCCTCTCCATGATGACATTCGTGAGACGGGCGATTTGGTACCATCGCTCATAAAAGGTGAGGCCAAGGTGCGTGACCATCACCCTCACCTCCTCATCGTGCACTTTTAGAAGGGCTTCCACAGCACCTCTCGGCTCCCGCTGCGAGAAACTCAGGTCGATTTCCCGGGTCTCCACAACGGGCCAACGAGTGAACAGGGCATTCCCGTAATGACCGTTGGAATACTTTATGGTTGGTCCCGGAATAGCCTCATAACCCGTTTGTCCCGCCAGGTACTCCATTTGCGCTGACTGCAGACTTCCGCTGGAACGGTTGTCCAGTTCCTGCAGCCCTATGACATCCGCTTTCAGTTCGTCTATCACCCGGCCCACCCTTGCGGGATCAAGCCGACGGTCCACTCCCACGCATTTGTGCACATTGTAGGTCGCTACGGTAAAAGTCTTCAAGCAGACCTCTGAAAGGAGTGCGGCGCCCACTCCTAGCGGTGCGTCCTGGATTCGTCCGACCTGGAAAACCATTTTGCCTTGACCAGAAAAACGGCGGAAACCATGAGCACCAGGATGAGACCGAGGATGGCAAAGCTTTTCCACCCGGGCTCCCTGATTGCAGCCACAAGCTGATGGCCGAAAAGGGTGACCGCCGCAATGCCCGGGGTCATTCCCAGTACCGTGCCCAGGAGAAAGTCCCGGAACCGGATGTGGCTGGCGCCTGCAAACATGTTGATGATGGTGAAGGGCGCAATGGGGATGATGCGAACGGTGACCACAGCGACCACGCCGTGTCGACCCAGTTTTCGACTCAGGCGGTTGACCCGAGAGCCCGCAAGGCGGGACACCGTTTCCCTTCCAAGGGCCTTTCCAAGCCCATAGGTGGTCATTGCAGCCAGAACACATCCCGTGAGGGAGTACAAGAAACCGCTCGCCGGTCCGAAAGTGATGGCCGTAGCCACGATCAGCACCGTGACGGGAAACATGATGAGACTGCCCAGAACGTACGCGGAAAGAACAAGGGCAGGGGCCATTCCATTGTCTTTCAACTGCGTCCCCAAAGCCATCAGGGTGTCGGGGTCCGCCCACCCGCTGAGGGGAGTCCATCGCCAGACGGCCGCAAGGGCCAGCAATGCCGCCAGAAGGATGATGAACCGCCTCAGGCGGTGCCCGCCCCTTTGAGCCACATCCTCAGGCAGGAATTCATCCATGAGTTTGTCAGGATCAATGGGCTCCACGGGATCAACCACATCGGGCAGGAACTCAGTTTTCCAGGAAACCTCCTCATGGGGAAAGGGCAGCAGGGTTCTNCCCGAGCCCCTCAGCTNCTCGATGCACTCAATGAGCGATCCCGTCCTCTCCAGGGTGCTCTGGATCTCCTGGGGAGACACATGGAGGTGTTCCGCAAGAAGGCGATTCATGATGCCCGCAATGCCTTTTTCTATACGCTGTTCCCCTGAAGACTCCAAGGCGATGTCACACTCCGTATCCACCCCCATGGACCGGTTGGTCAAATTGGACGATCCAACCCGGACAAAAGCCCCGTCCGCGACCATGACTTTCGAATGAACATTCAGAACCTTTTCCTGAAGATGGGGCACATGGGGATAGTAGACGCGAAGGCGGCCGTGCACGTCCGCCCTCCTGAGATGGTCGAGCAAACCTGCCCTCAGGTTCCCCAGGGTGGTCTCCTCCAGCCAGTCGGAACTCACACGCAGGACGACCACGATTTCGGGTCCATCACTCTTTTCGAGGCTGGAAGCCAGGGCCTTGCCGACGGACATGGACGTGAGATATTGATTTTCCATGTAAATGAAACGCCGTGCGGCAGCAATGGTGTCGAGGTAAAGGGCCTCCACCTCTCGAACTTCTTCTCTGCCTTTGTGTGCGGGGTCGGTGCGGACGATGGCCACACGCACGTCTTCCAGGTCCGGTGAGAGATTTCGGGGCCAGATTTCCCCTCCGGCTCTCTCGGGAACCCCAAGTCTTTCTCCCGTGGCTCTCTCCCAGCGCGTTCGCATCAAATCGCCCAAAGCCGATGCCGCCTGGCCCTCCAGTGCCAATTGAACGTCGTGAAAAGGGCCGTAATGTTCGCCCGATGGATTGATTCGGCGTGGATCATGAGGCCTGTGTTCAGGTGTGTCCCATCTGCTCACGGTGAGATCTATTCCCCCGACGAAAGCCATTCGATCGTCCAGGACCACGACCTTCTGGTGGTGAGAACCGCCTATGGGATGCTCACTGTCCATGTGGAAGTGAATCCGCCTATTTCTTTTCCAGGGGATTTTAAAATCAGAAAAAAGCTGGCGCTCGAAGGCATAGATGACGGCAAAGTCCCATTCCAGGAGATGCACATTCAGTTTTTTTTCTCTTTTCACCAGGTGTTTGAGAAATTCAAACAATATGGACGGATGGCCATTCATTTCCTTCCCGGGGAAAAGCCGAATGCGGCTGTCTATGTCCCAGCCCGTTATGAGAATGGATTCCCTGGCCTGTAAAGCGGAGCGGGCAAAAGCATCGAAGTAGGCGGCAGCGTCCACCAGGAAAGCAACTTTGTCGGCCCTCTTCAGGCACCAGCAGTTCTTTCCTTCTCTGAGGATGGATTCCATGCATCGAGTCCTTTGGAAGCTGGAATTTTCGAGGATGCCAGTGAAACGCAATCCACGAGGGCAGCCCGTGCGCGAGGGTGTGAACCGCCCTTTGAGCCGTGCGAACCCGTCTGATTTCAAGGTTTTTGTTCATCAATAAAGGCATTCTAACACAGACTGCCGCAAACGAGAGCCCATGGCCGGCTTTTTCTCCCCCTCCAGGGCCATGCTCCACGGAAAAAGCCCTTCCGAATCACGGAAGGGCTTTGTGCATTTGATCTAAAGATTGTTCAGGAAGGGACCGGGTCAATAGCCGCCGGGACTCCCGAGTTCCTGCTGTTCGGGTGCGTCTTCCCTTGTTTCAAAGGGGGGATCCGGCGCTGGCTCACGGTTTTCAGGTTGCAGACCGGGAGAACCCTCTTCAAACGTCCCTTCAGGCTGCTCATGAGGCTGTTCGTATCCCGGCGGGGGGTCAGCCGGACTCATGGGAATCAGAGTTTCCTCTTCAGGTTCAGGGGAATTGCAACCCAGGGCCAAACCGAAGGCCAGGACCATCAAAACAATAAAAAGTCTCTGTTTCGTTCTTTTCATCACTTGAAACCTTTAAGGGCGCTTATTGTATCTGCTCAAGCTTGGTGAAAAGCTCATCCCTGAGCTCTGGGTTCATCTGGGCTGCTTCCATAACCTGATTGTAGGTTTGCACATCCAGGCCGTTGTCCTGAACAGCTTCTTCCATGGCAGCTGCCGCCTGCATTTGCATTTCCTGGGCCTCATTGGGATCCGTCACCCCTGCCAGAGAATCCTGAAGGTCGAGCCGTATTTCCTGAATTTCGCTGTAGGCCGATGCAACCTTTTCAAGCTTTGCGTCACTCACTTGCATTTCCATGGCGGGCGATTCCATCATGTGCTGCTCGCCATGTTGTCCATATCCCTCCTGACCATGCTGACCGTAGCCTTCCTGTGCGTGAGCGCTGGCGCTCATGCACAGAAAGAAAGCGCACACTAAAGCGAAAACCGTCAAGGGGAATGACCTTTTTTCCAAATTCATCAAAACCTCCTGGGTAAATGTTGTGCCGTCACTTCATCCCATACATGCAAAAGGTGACGACGTTGCCTTCAGTCTCAAAGCATTTCCTGTGCCAGGAAGGTGTTTGGATTTTTTTTGGCGGGCACACCCGCACAAAACCAGAGGGAAGGAAGTCCCCCGAAACCAGGCCCACCGGGAGATTGGAGTTTTCAGGAACAGTTCATGGAGCATGTCCCATGAGCAGGTTTTCTTTTTTTTGACCTTGAAAAGGGTTCCTCATAGGTGTATACAAATGACACATGTATCATAATTAGTCTGTGTCCAAATGGAGTTGGCGGACGACCATCCCCGCAGGAAATTTTGGCTTCTGCCTGCCCGCTCAGAGGAACTGCACCGAAGGATTGATAGGCGTGCCCAGTCATCGAATGAATTCAAAAATCAGCGGCAGCAAAGTTCTCGTCGTTGAAGACGATCAGGCTTTTGCCAAGATGCTGATCCAGGAAATGGAAGACCAGGAACTGGCAGCACGGTGGGCGTGCAGCGGCGAGGAAGCCGTCTCCATCATGAGGGAGTGGGCGCCGGATCTCGTGGTCAGCCACATTCGCCTTCCAGGGATGGATGGCCTGGAACTCCTTCGCAGGTCCAGGGGGGAAGGGCTGGACACGGGCCCGGACTTTTTGATCATCACTCCTTTTGGAGACATTGCACGCGCGGTGGAAGCCCTCAAGGCCGGAGCCGAAGATTTTCTGACCAAACCTTTGAATGTGGATCATTTCATGCTCACCGTCACTCGAATTCTCAAGAACCGATGTCTGCGCCAGGAAATGAACCGTATCAAGGTTTTTTTGGACCAGGACGTATTCCGCGGAATGATTGGTCAAAGCAGGGCCATGCGCACCCTTTTCGACCACATCCGCCGCGTGGCCATGGCCGATGGCCCCGTGCTCATATTGGGCGAATCGGGGACCGGCAAGGAACTGGTGGCCCGAGCCATCCATGAAGAGAGCAAGAATCACGGCGGTTCATTTCTGGCCGTGAACTGCGCCGGAATTCCTCAACACCTGCTGGAAAGTGAATTTTTCGGCCACAAAGCGGGGGCTTTCAGCGGGGCGAGCAAGTCCAGGCGCGGTCTCTGTGCAGAAGCCGATGGAGGCACCCTGTTCCTGGATGAGGTCTCGGAGATGCCCCTCTTTCTTCAGGCCAAACTTCTGCGAATGCTTCAAGATGGGAAAATCAGGCCAGTGGGAGCGGACAAAGAGGAGCAGGTCAATGTCCGCACGGTGGCCGCCACACACCAGGATCTGGAAAAGGAAGTCAAGCTGGGCAATTTTCGGCAGGACCTGTTCTTCCGCCTGGAAACCTTCACTCTTCGAGTCCCGCCCCTGCGGGAAAGGGGTGATGATCTTGAAATCCTGGCCGCTCGACTGCTCCAGCAACTCACCTTTCAAACCAGCAAAAACATACAGGGTTTTGACGATAAGACCCTGAAGATTCTGAAGCGATACCCATTTCCGGGAAATGTGCGCGAATTGAAAAACGCCATTGAGCGCGCGGTGACCTTTTGCGATGGAAAACTCATTCTACCCGAGCACCTGCCGGCCAGGATCAGGGAAACATCNCCCGCGGGCATCATGGACACGGAGAGCACCTNTTCCAGCCTCATGCAAAGGGATGAACGGCTGCCCACGCTGTCCGAGGCGGAAAAGCANTACATACGACACGTGCTGAACAAAGTGGGGGGNAACAAACGCCGTGCGGCCGCCATCCTGGGCATTTGCCGNCGCACACTCTACCGCAAACTTGAATAGNNTTGACATCGGTTCTGGCAGGCACGGGANCACCACANAGGCCTTTCCCCAAANTCAAAAACCCCTTTGCAGCACGGAATGCACCGTCCTTCAATGAATCATGAAACGAGGAAAAACCTTCATGTCCGAAAGAGAAAAAGAGCCCAAGATACGCGTGAACCAATTGACGAAAATCTTCGGTTCTCATTCCCAGGAAGCTCTGAAAATGCTTCACGATGGGGCAAGCAAAGATGAGATTCTGGAAAAAACAGGCTGCGGTGTGGGCGTTTCCCAAGCCAGCTTCACCGTGGATGAGGGAGAAATCGTGGTGGTCATGGGATTGTCCGGAAGCGGGAAGTCAACTCTGGTCCGCTGCATCAACCGGCTCATAGAACCCACGGCGGGAGAGATTTTCATAGACGACCAGGACATCACTTCTCTTTCCAGCGATGAACTCCGCCACGTTCGCTTGAGCAAGCTGGGCATGGTCTTCCAGAACTTCGCCCTCTTTCCCCATCGCACAGTCTGCCAAAATGCCGAATATGGACTGGAAATCAGGGGCATGGCGCCCGCAGCACGCAGGGAAAAGGCCATGATCGCCCTGGAGCAGGTTGGCTTGAGCGGGTGGGAAGATTATTACCCGGCAAACCTCTCGGGCGGCATGCAGCAGCGCGTGGGACTTGCGAGAGCGCTGGCACTGGACCCCGACATTCTTCTCATGGACGAGGCCTTCAGCGCCCTGGACCCCCTCATTCGAAGCGATATGCAGGATGAACTGATCAGTCTGCAAAGCAGAATGCGCAAAACCATCGTTTTCATCAGTCACGATCTGGATGAAGCTCTGAAACTGGGGGACCGGCTTGTGCTCATGAAAGACGGAGCCATCGTGCAAATCGGCACGGCGGAGGAGATCCTCACCAATCCGGCCAATGACTATGTGGCCCGCTTCGTGGAAAACGTGGATTTGACCAAAGTGCTCACGGCGGAATCGGTGATGGTGAAACCCAAGGCCACGGTGCTGCTTTCGGCTCATGGCCCCAAATCAGCCCTGCGCTTCATGCAAAAGCAGCAGTTATCCCAAATTTTTGTGCACGACAAAGACCAAAAGGTCATCGGCCTCGTCTCTGCCGATGCAGCATCCGAAGGGGTTCAGCGCCACGAAACCGAACTGCACCACATCATGCAGACAGACTTTGTCAGCGTGGCTCCCGACACTCCGGCCGCAGACCTGATTCCCATCATGGCCAACCTGCCCTACCCCCTTCCAGTGGTGGGCTCCGACGGCAAGCTCAAAGGAGTGGTCATACGCGGTTCTCTGCTGGCAGCCCTTGCGGAACGCGGGAGGAACAACAATGCCTAGAATACCCTTGGGCGCCACCATCGAAGCCTTCATCGACTTTCTGGTGACCAACTTTTCCTTTTTGACCATCGCCTTCACCCGTATCATGGAAAACGTGATCCGCTACCTGGAAAATGGTCTCCTCTTTCTGCCCCCATGGCTTTTCATCTTCATGGTGGCGGGAATCGCCTTTTGGCTGACCCGAAAGTGGGGCATCGCCCTGTTCACCCTGCTGGGGCTGATGCTCATCTGGAACATGGGCCTTTGGGTTGCCACCGTCAGCACCATCACCCTGGTGCTCATTGCCACCCTGACCGCATTGAGCATCGGAGTGCCCATAGGCATTCTGGCCGCACTGAACAATGGTGTGAACCGCGTGGTTCAACCCATCCTGGACGTGATGCAAACCATGCCCGCCTTTGTCTATCTCATTCCGGCCATTCCTTTTTTCGGACTGGGCAAGGTGGCCGCCATATTCGCCACCGTCATCTTTTCCATGCCGCCGGCCATTCGCCTCACATGCCTTGGCATTCAGCAGGTGCCCCGGGAGCTTGTGGAATGTGCCGACGCTTTTGGGTCCAGCAAGTGGCAGAAGCTTTTCAAACTCCAGCTGCCTCTGGCCACTCCAACCATCATGGCCGGTGTGAATCAGACGGTCATGCTGGGCTTGTCCATGGTGGTCATTGCGGCCATGATCGGAGCCCGAGGCCTGGGCGGCGAAGTCTGGCGGGCCATCCAGCGGCTCCAGATGGGCAGCGGGTTTGAAGCAGGCATAGGAATTGTCATTGTGGCCATTATTTTGGACCGCGTGCTGCAGCACGTGGGAACCAAAAAACGTTAACCATCAAACTGCAAGGAGTTACGAAACATGAAACAGGGAAAACTTTTTCAAGTGCTTTTGGGGCTTGCAACAGCCCTGCTCCTCACAGCGGGCACCGTTTCCGCTCAAAACAAAAGCGTCCGCATCGCCTATGTGGAATGGGACTGCGCTGCCGCCAGCACGCACCTGGTTCAGGCGGTGCTTCAGGAAAAAATGGGCTATGAAGTGGAAATTTTGCCCGTAGCCGCTGCGGCCATGTGGCAGGCGGTGGGCACCGGAAATGTGGACGGGATGGTCACCGCATGGCTGCCCGTGACCCATGCGGATTATTACGAAAGGGTCAAAGGCAACGTGGAAGATCTCGGCCCCATCGTTGGCGGCGCCAGGCTGGGCTGGGTGATCCCTTCCTATGTGACCATTGACTCCATTGCTGAAGTGAATGAGCATGCGGACAAGTTCAACCGCAGAATCATCGGCATCGACCCCGGTGCGGGTCTCATGCGCCTCTCCGAAGAGGCCGTACAGGATTACAGACTGGATCGAATGAATCTCATTGAAGGAAGCGACGCCACCATGACCGCAGCTTTGAGCAACGCCATCGATCGCAATGAATGGATCGTGGTCACGGGATGGTCACCCCACTGGAAATTCGGGGTCTGGGATCTCAAGTACCTTGATGACCCCAAGGGCATTCTCGGGGGTGAGGAACGCATTCACACCGTGGTGCGCAATGGGCTTGAGGAAGATATGCCGGAAGTCTACAATTTTTTGAACAACTTCCACTGGAAAGACCCCAATCAGCTCCAGATGGTCATGGCATGGAACCAGGAGCCTGGATCCGACCGCTATGAAAATGCCAAACGCTTCATTGCAGAAAATGAAGAGCAGGTGAAAAGCTGGCTCGAATGATCCTTGCCCGCTGAACCGCAGAAAATTCCACGCATGTGAAAAAAATTCAAAAGGAGCTGACCCGTGAAATCACTCAAGGGAACACAGACGGAAAAAAACATTCTCACGGCTTTCGCAGGCGAGTCCCAGGCTCGCAACCGCTACACCTATTTTGCCAAACAGGCCAAAAATGACGGCTATGTTCAACTGTCCAATATTTTTGAAGAAACCGCCAACCAGGAAAAGGAGCATGCCAAGCGGCTCTTCAAATTTCTGGAAGGGGGCGAGGCAGAAATCCAGGCCACCTTTCCCGCCGGTAAAATCGGGACGACCTTGGAAAATCTGAATGAGGCGGCCAATGGTGAACGCTATGAACACGAAGAGATGTATCCCTCTTTTGCCAGGGTCGCCAGAGAGGAGGGATTCACTGAGGTTGCAGAAGCCATGGAAGCCATAGCTGTTGCGGAGCAGCTTCACGAAAGAAGGTACAGAAGCTTCATCGCCAACATTGAGAACGACAGGGTTTTCAGGAAGGACCAGGAAGTGACCTGGAAGTGTCAGAACTGTGGGTACACCCATAAGGGTAAAGAGGCTCTTGAGGAGTGCCCGTCCTGCGTCCATCCCAAAGCCCATTTCGAAGTTCTTTGCGAAAACTGGCATTGAATGCAGAAAACCAGTGAATGACAGCAGCCTTTCATCTTGCCTTTGGAAGGAACGAGGGATGCCGGTGGAAAAACCCATCCATGCCTCCCCGCTCCAAAGGCAAACTCAGAGGACACCGGGCAGTGCAATGATCGCTGCCGGGGAGCTCCAGCAAACAGGGCAGGCCTTCGGGCCTGCCCTTCCCTCACCGCATTCTTTCCCATTGAACAATCGGGGCACAATCAATTATCCTGCATTCTAAATCCGATGCGGTTCCCTCTTCACGGAAACCGCGCGAAAGAATCTGCAAAACTTCCCCAAAATGACCCTTCTGACAGCCACGGGAAACTATTTTCATGAAAGACATCCTGTACCTGAAACAGATGGAATTATTCCAGGAAGCAATGGAACAATTTCAGGAACCCTACGAAGACCTGGACTTTCTGCTGAAGTGTTTCCGGGAAGTCCTTCAGGAAAACAATGAACCGGAGCTGTCCGACGCCCTTCCCTGGATAAACGACAAAGCAATAAGACCGGAAGAATTCACCTCCAGGCACATTCAATTGTATTCCATCGTGTTCCAGCTCCTGAACATGGTGGAGGTGAATGGAGCGGTTCAAAACAGGCGGCGGGTGGAGGACGAACAATCTCTGGCCGCCGTGAACGGTCTGTGGGGTCACACTCTCCAAAGACTGAAGGAGGAAGGCTTTTCCCAGGAGCATATCCTTGACGCTCTCCCCCATATTCGGGTGGAGCCCGTCCTGACGGCACACCCCACTGAAGCCAAAAGGGCCACGGTCCTGGAACATCACAGGGAATTGTACCTGCTCCTCGTGAAGGGCGAGAACACCATGTGGACCCGTAGGGAGCGGAAGGAAATCCGCGATGAAATCAAGCTTTGCCTGGACAGGCTCTGGCGAACGGGAGAGATTTTTGTGGAAAGGCCCGACGTGGCTTCGGAGTTGCGCAACGTCATGCACTATCTCATCAATGTCTTTCCGCAGGTGATCCCCATCGTGGACAAGCGCCTGGAAGACGCATGGGAGTATGTGGGCTTCGACCCTGAAACACTGCACAGAAAGCACGCCTACCCCGGGATCAGTTTTGGCAACTGGGTGGGAGGGGACCGCGACGGCCACCCTTTCGTTACGGAGGAGGTGACCTCCCAAACCCTCGCTCAACTGAGGCTCAATGCCTTTGTGGTGCTACGCCGCGAACTGGTCAGACTGGTCAGGCTTCTGAGTTTCTCCTGTCCCTTTGAAGACGCCCCCGAGGCTTTGAAAATACGCGTTCAGGAAATGATCGGGGAAAGGGGCGAAGCGGGAAAAGAGGCCTTCGATCGCAACAAAGGTGAAGCTTTTCGCCAGTTCATCAATCTTTGCCTCGCCAAGCTGCCGCTGGAAGTGTGGCGGGAGCACGCGACGCGCATCAAGGATCAGCCCGGAACCTACAGAAGAGTGAAGGAGCTCCAGTCAGATCTGAAAATGCTTCGGGAAACCCTCATTGAATATGGGGCAGAGGCCAGTGCCTACAGAGATGTGAGCAAAGCCATGCGCATCGTGGAGAGCTTCGGCTTCCACCTGGCACACCTGGACATACGCCAAAACAGTTCATTCCATGATCAGGCCATCGTGCAGCTGATGAAATCAGCGGGTGAAGACGGCGATGCATTTCTGAAATGGAGCGAAGAACAGCGAATGGACTTTTTCAATGGTGAACTGCAGAAAAACAGGCCTTTCGCCCACCCTGACACCCCTCTCGGCGAGCAGGCCCATGCGGTCGTCAGTTGCTACCGAGCCGTCGCCGCTCACATTCAACAGTACAGCTCCGACGGTCTCGGTGCCCTCATCGTCAGCATGACCCGAAATGCCTCAGACCTGATCGCGGTCTATCTCCTGGCCCGAGAGGCAGGACTCACAAGATTGACGGACGAAGGTCTCCTTTGTGTGCTCCCCGTGGTCCCTCTTTTTGAAACCATCGAGGACCTGGAACGCAGCGCGGACATCATGGAATGTTTTCTGGAGCACCCCATGACCCGGCGCAGCCTCCAATGGCAAATGGAGGAGCATGGCCATGACAGGCCCGTTCAGCAGGTCATGGTGGGTTACAGTGACAGCAACAAGGACGGCGGCGTCATTGCGAGCAACTGGGGTCTCTACAAGGCTCAAGCGCGGCTGGCAGCCATAGGCAGGGCAAAAGAAGTGCGGATTCGCTTCTTCCACGGGAAAGGAGGAAGCATCAGCCGTGGCGCCGGACCAACCAACTGGTTCATACAGTCCCTTCCCAAAGGCTCCGTGGACGGGGACCTGCGTCTCACGGAGCAAGGGGAAACCATCGCGCAGAAATATGCCAACAGAATGAACGCTTCCTTCAACATCGAACTGCTGGTGGCGGGCAGTGCGGGGGCCACATTGCTCGACAGCAGGACAGAGATTGAAGAGCACCCTTTGTCCCCCACCCTTGAATACCTTGCCCGGGAAAGCAGGGAAGTCTACCAGGGATTGATCAGCGACCCCCATTTCATCCCCTTTTACAGCGAGGCCACACCCATAGACGCCATTGAATCGAGCCGCATCGGGTCCCGCCCGGCGCGGCGGACGGGCAAACGCAGCCTGGAAGACCTTCGAGCCATCCCCTGGGTCTTCAGCTGGGCCCAGTCCCGCTACAACATGACCAGCTGGTATGGCGTGGGGTCTGCCATGTACAAGCTGAAGGCAGAGAAGCCTTCTGAATTCCAGCAGCTTGCGGAATCGGCGGGCCATGACCCCTTCATTCGATATGTGCTGATCAACGTGGACACCAGCATGGCGGCCACCAATGAATGCGTCATGAAAGCTTATGCCCAATTGGTCAAGGACGAAGAGACACGGCGCACTATCCTGGAAAAAATTTTGGCGGAGCTTGAAAAAACACGCACCGTTCTTGAGGAGCTGCTGAAAGGACCTTTCGAAGAACGCAGGCGCATTCATCACTGGTCCAACCAGCTGCGCGAAAGCGCCCTGGCCATCATCCATGCCCGGCAGATCAGGCTGCTGGAAAAGTGGCGGGCTCAAAAGGACGATGGCCGTCCCGAGGAGGAAAGGGAAGCCACCCTCATGGAGCTTCTCGTCACCATCAACGCCATTGCTTCAGCCCTCAGAAACACTGGATGACAAGAGCCCGCAAAGGTCAACGGCGAGGCATTTAAAGAACTTTGATCCTTTCATAGAGGCGATCTGTGTCCTCCCCGCTGCAAAGTTCCGTTCCAGGGGTCATGACTGCAGCTGCTCCGGCAGCCACTCCCAGACGAACGGCATCGGGTATCTTCCATCCCCGAGAGAGGCCCGTCACGATACCCGCCACCATGCTGTCGCCCGCCCCCACTTTGCTCTTGATGGGAACCCTGGGGGCCCTCACCCTCTCCAGGCCCTCTTTCCAGGCTAAAAGAGCACCGGCAGCTCCCAGAGAAACAACCACCACTTCGGCAGATCCGTCCTCCACGAGTTTTCGGGCCAATTCTTCTTCCTCCTCTTCATTGTCAATGCTCTTGCCATGCAGCAGCTCCAACTCCCTCAGGTTGGGCTTCACCAGAAACACTCCCTCCCCGCAGGCTTGAGCGAGGGAATCTCCTGAAGTGTCCACAATGGTCCTGGCACCGTGCGATTTTCCCCATTTGGAAACTCTGGCATAAAAGTCCTCGGGCACTCCGGGAGGCAGACTCCCACTGCCAACGATGAGATCAGGCTTGGGCTCCACCGTATCGAGCTCCTTCATGAAAGCTTTCCATTCCTCTTCCTCCACCTTCGGGCCGGGCATCCCGAAACGGTACTGCTCCCCTGAAGACTCTTCATAAACGATGAGATTTTCCCTCGTGTGGGAGCGAATCCCAAATGCCACCAGGGGGATGTCATCCTGCTGAAGGAGTTCCCGAAGCATNTCCCCCGTAGGTCCTCCAGCGAGGAAAAAAGCGGTGGACTTTCCACCNAGCCTGGAAATGGCCCTGGAAACATTGATNCCTCCCCCACCGGGCTCATATCGAGGACGANAGCAGCGGAGTTTTCGTTCCGCCTTGACGGTTTTCACGGAAGCATTCTTGTCAATGCAAGGATTCATGGTGATGGTGANGACACGCTTCATATGCTTTCCTTTGCCTTTTGCCCTGCGGACTTTCTGGAAAAGTAACGCTCACGGAATTCAACAAACAATGGCACGCACATCCACCATCGACAAATCTAAACTCAAACGTGAATGATGGCAACAAACCTGAAGCATCAAGACCTCGATCTCTCTCCCTGTTTCCCGATTTCCTCTCTTCTCATCGCACAACATATGATAAACGTCATTCACGAAGAGGCAGGGAATTGGTAGACTCACAACATATTCTGCCATCGAACAGGAGGTTTTGACATGAGCAGCTCCCATCTGGTCCTTTCCAGGTCCAAGTATGATGCGGTGATTTTTGATCTGGACGGTGTCATCACCAAGACGGCCAAAGTCCATTCCAAAGCGTGGAAGCGCCTTTTTGACGGCTATCTGGAAAAGCATGCCACGGACGATTGGAAACCCTTTGATGACGAAGACTACCGCCGTTACGTGGATGGCAAGCCAAGGCATGAGGGCATTCAGAGCTTTCTCCAGTCCCGAGGCATGGAACTCCCCTGGGGAAGCCCCGAGGACGGTCCCGAAAAGGAAACCATTCACGGACTCGGAAGTCTCAAGAATGCCCACTTTCAGGAACTGATCCAGGAACAGGGAGTCGAGGTCTACGAGGGAGCCGTCCAGTTGCTTCAGGAGCTGCGATCGGCGCAGTTCAGGACCGCGGTGGTTTCTTCGAGCAAAAACTGCGCTTCCATTCTCAAGGCTGCGCAACTTCTGCATCTTTTCGACCACAAGACCGATGGCGTGGATGCGCAGGAAAAAAACCTCAAGGGAAAACCCTCCCCTGATATCTTTCTTGTCACTGCCCGCATGCTCGGAACAGCGCCCGAGCGCACCGTGGTCCTGGAAGATGCCATCTCGGGAGTCCAGGCAGGAAGAAACGGGGAATTCGGCCTGGTCATCGGCGTTGACCGAACGGGCCACGGTGAGGATCTCAAAAAGAACGGGGCCCACCTGGTGGTCACCCACCTGTCCCTTATGATGGTGGAGAACCCCGATTCCCTGCCTCCTGTCATCCCCTCGGCGCTGGATCATTTTGAAAGCATCGCGGAGAGACTGGAGAACAGGCGGGCCGCCGTTTTTCTGGACTATGACGGCACTCTGACACCCATCGTGGAAGACCCCTCCGAAGCCCTTCTGCCCGATGACATGCGCGGTGTTCTCACAGAACTGGCAGAGCGCGTGCCCATCGCCGTCATCAGCGGCAGAGATCGTCCTGACGTTCAGCGCCTCGTGGGCATCGACAACATTTTCTACGCCGGCAGCCACGGGTTCGACATTTCCGGCCCCGATGGAAAAGAATCCGGTCCCGAACAGGGCAAAGATTTTCTCCCTGCACTGGACGAAGCGGAAACAGAGCTCAAGGAGGGGATCGAAAGCATTCCAGGTGCGTGGGTGGAAAGAAAAAAGTTTTCCATTGCCATACATTACCGAAAGGTGGAGGAAAGCAAAACGTCGCACGTGAAAAAAGCCGTTGAGGACGTGGCGGGACTTCACCCTGAACTGAGGCAATCGGGTGGAAAGAAAATTTTCGAACTGCAGCCTAAAATGGACTGGCATAAAGGCAGGGCGCTCATGTGGCTTCTGAAAAAGCTGGAACTGGACAGACCTGACATCATGCCCTTTTACCTGGGTGACGATGTCACCGACGAGGATGCTTTCAAAACCCTCAAAGGCAGGGGAATAGGCGTGGTGGTGATGGACCCGCCCCGCCACACCGAGGGGCAATACCAGCTCAAAGACATCAGCGAGGTCAAGCAATTTCTCCAAAAGCTCCTTTCAGCACAAAAAGGATGAACCCAATGTCCGTATGGTCGTTGATCTATGAAGATTTTAATCCGGAGCAAGAAAAACACCGGGAAGCTCTCTGCACCCTTGGGAACGGCTACTTCGCCTCGAGAGGGGCTCTGGCCCAGTCCCGGGCCGATGAGACCCATTACCCGGGTACTTACCTGGCGGGAGGGTACAACCGTCTCGAAACGGAAATGAAAGGAAAGACCATTGAAAACGAGGATCTTGTCAATCTGCCCAACTGGCTTTATCTGAATTTTCGCCATGTGGATTCCCATTGGTTCCGCATCCAGGACATGGAAATCCTCGAGTATCGGCAGGAACTGGACATGAAAAGGGGACTTCTGCTGCGCAAAGTCCTCTTTTCAGACTCCCAGGGCAAACGCACAACACTGAGCGAGCGCCGCATGGTGAGCATGGCGGAACCTCACCTGGCCGCCCTGGAGCTGGTCTTCACACCCGAAAACTGGTCTGGTGAGGTGGAATTCCGGTCGGCCCTCGACGGACAGGTGATCAATGACGGCGTTCCCCGATACAGGGGCCTCAACAGCAAACACCTTGACCCCGTTGAAGCTCGTCCGGTGGACGCCGAATCCATCTACCTCAAGGTCAGGACCAACCAGTCCGAAATCACCATGGCACAGGCTGCGAGGGTCCGCATCTGCAGAAATGGAGATGCGGAACAAGTTGAAAGAGAAGTTCTGCAAGAACCCGGTTACATCGCCCACCAGCTTAAAATCCATGCCCAAAAGGGTGTGGACATCTGCGTGGAAAAGGTGATGACCCTTTTCACTTCAAGGGATCACGCATCGTCCGAGTGCGGCCTTGAAGCCAGAAACCTCGTCCAGCGTGCAGGAAATTTCGATGAACTGCTTGCATCCCATGTGCTCGCCTGGAAGCACCTCTGGCGCCGGTTTGACGTCGAATACGAGGAAAAGGCGCCCCCGAAAGAAGATCGCACGGCAATGATCCTTCACCTTCATACCTTTCACCTTCTGCAGACCACCTCCATCCACACCATGGATTTGGACGTGGGAGTTCCCTCCAGAGGGTGGCATGGTGAGGCTTACAGGGGCCACATTTTCTGGGACGAACTCTTCATTTTTCCTTTCCTCAACCTGCGCGTCCCCGAAATCACGCGCGCTCTCCTCATGTATCGCTACAGAAGACTCGAGGCTGCCCGCAGCGCTGCGAAGGAAGCGGGCTACAGGGGCGCCATGTACCCATGGCAGAGTGGAAGCAACGGAAGAGAAGAAACCCAGAGAATTCACCTCAATCCCAAATCGGGACGCTGGCTTCCCGACCATTCACGGCATCAGCGCCATGTGAATTCAGCCATTGCCTACAACATCTATAAGTATTATCAGGCCACATTGGACATGGAGTTCCTGTCCTTTTACGGCGCTGAAATGATTCTGGAGATCGCCCGGTTCTGGTCCAGCATTTCCACGTACAACCCCACTCTGGATCGCTACGAGATCCTCGGAGTGGTGGGGCCCGACGAATACCACGAAGCCTATCCCGACTCCCATGAGCCAGGATTGAAGAACAATGCCTACACCAATGTGATGGCCGTGTGGGTCCTGAACAGCGCCCTGAAAACCCTTGAAATTCTTCCTGAAGACCGCCGCAGGGAAATTTGCGAGGTGTTGAGCCTGCACGAAGAGGAACTGGAGCAATGGCGTGATGTCAGCAGAAAAATGAGAGTGGTTTTTCATGGAGACGGCATCATCAGCCAATTTGAACATTACGATGAACTCCAGGAGTTTGACTGGGAAGGCTACAGGAAAAAGTACGAAGACATTCAGAGACTGGACCGGATTCTGGAAGCCGAGGGAGATTCGCCCAACCGCTACAAAGCCTCCAAGCAGGCTGACGTGCTCATGCTCTTTTACCTCTTCTCCGCTGAAGAGCTGTGCCAAATTTTCGAGCAGCTGGGATATTCCTTTGAGTACGAAACCATTCCAAAAAATGTTGATTATTATCTCAAGCGCACCTCTCATGGTTCCACGCTGAGCCGGGTGGTCCACTCCTGGGTTCTGGCCAGGGGCGACAGGGCACGTTCCTGGAACCTCTTCACGGAAGCACTGGAAAGCGACATCTCCGACATCCAGGGAGGAACCACTCCCGAAGGCATTCACCTGGGTGCCATGTCCGGCTGCGTGGACATGATTCAGATAGGCTACACAGGCCTTGAAACTCGGGGAGACGTGCTGTGGTTCAACCCATGCCTTCCCGACGAACTGGGAAGGCTCGGCATGCAAATACATTACCGGGGTCATTACCTGAGCATTGAAATCATTCCCGGGCAATTGAAGGTCACTGCCTGCCGGGCAAAGGAAAAGCCCATCAAGATCGGCTACAAAGAAGACATTTATGAACTGGAAGAGGGCAAAACGCTGGAAATAGCTTTCAGCCCCAAGCCCGTGTGTGAAGAGCCAGCCACAGAGCGCTGCATGTGAATTGAGTTTGAATCAATGAACGGGGAATGGGCTCAAGGGCAGCACCGAATGGAGAAATGATCATCAGAGGAGTCAAGATATGTTTGGAAAACGAATCGATCTGTTCAAAATTCTCGGATTTCAGGTGCGCATTGACTTCAGCTGGATCATCATCGCCATCATCATCGCCTGGTCCCTGTCCACGGGTTTCTTCCCCTACCACCTCGAAGGACTGAGCACGGGAACCTACTGGGCCATGGGCATCGTGGGCGCCCTGGGCCTCTTTCTTTCCATCATCTTTCACGAATTTTCACATTCGGTGGTGGCTCGCAGATACGGCATTCCCATGAAGGGAATCACCCTCTTCATTTTCGGGGGAATGGCGGAGATGGGTGACGAACCCACAAGCCCCAGAGGCGAGTTTATGATGGCCATCGCGGGCCCCATCTCGAGCCTGTTCATCTCGGGAGTTTTCTATGCCATTTCCGCCCTGGGGGTCCAGCTGGGCATTCCCATGCCCATCAATGGCGTCATCCAATACCTTGCCCTGATCAATCTGGTCCTTGCGGTTTTCAACATGCTGCCAGCCTATCCGCTGGATGGAGGCCGCGTATTGAGATCTCTTCTCTGGGCCATCAAAGGCAACATGCGCTGGGCAACCCGCATCGCCTCGAACATAGGATCGGGATTCGGCATCTTCCTGATCGTCATGGGCATTTATAATGTGCTCTTTGTGGGGAACTTCATCGGCGGCATGTGGTGGTTTCTCATCGGCTTATTTCTCTACAACGCGGCACAGCTGTCCTACCAGCAGCTGATCACGCGAAGGGCCCTGGAGGGAGAATCGGTGAGGCGCTTCATGAAAACAGACCCTGTGACGGTCTCTTCGGATCTTCCACTGGACCGCCTCGTGGAAGATTATGTGTATCGTTATCACCATAAAATGTACCCCGTGGTCAGTGAATCGGGCAGAGTTCAAGGATGTGTCACCACCAGGCAGATCAAAGAAATCCCCAAAGAGAACTGGAATCGAAAGCAGGTTTTTGAGATCACGCAACCCTGCACCGAGGAAAATTCCATCGCCCCCGACACAGATGCCATCAAGGCCCTGTCTCTCATGAACCAGACAGGGGTGAGCCGCCTTCTCGTCATGGAAGGGGAACGCCTTGCCGGCGTGGTCACCCTCAAGGACCTTCTGGATTTTCTCTCTCTGCGAGTGGAGCTGGATGGGTGAGTTCCTCACGCACAGAATCCAGGCTCCAATCCAGATCCCCGTACTTGCGGGATGCCCCTGGACTGATTAGCTTTCACCTAATCCAATGTCTGGGTCGTGACTGCGGTGCACCCATAAATCACTGCGCATGATTACACTTGCAGAGATAGTAGTGTGCGGAAGTTTTGCCCGAACGCCAATGACATGAACAACTGCCCAACAGGAGCCTGAAAATGGACCAGAGCACCCGGAAAATGCAAAAGGAGAAGGTCATTGAAGTGCTGAACAAGGCACGCGCCATGGAACTCCACGCTATTCACCAGTACATGAATCAGCATTACAATCTTGACGACATGGATTATGGCGAGCTGGCGGGAAAGATGAAGCTCATCGCCATTGACGAAATGCGCCACGCCGAAGCCTTTGCCGAACGCGTCAAGGAACTGGGAGGAGAACCCACCACGGAAGCGGCCGCCAAGACCCAGAAGGGCCAGGCTGTGGAAGCCATCTATCCCTTCGATGCCAACCTGGAAGACAACACCATTGCCGTCTACAATGAATTCCTTCAGGTCTGCCGGGAAAATGGCGACAGCGTGAGCATGAAGATTTTTGAAGACATCATCGAGGAGGAGCAGCTCCACTACAATTATTTTGACAACGTAGGGGAGCACATTGAAAAGCTCGGCGCCGTTTACCTGGCTCAAATCGCAGGAACGCCATCATCCACCGGTCTTCAGCCCCAGGGCTTTGCCATTCAAAAAGGTGGTGCCTGATTTTGCGGAAAACCGTCCCCTCTTGAATCAATACCACATAAAATTAAAGGGTTGGCTGAAAGCAGATCACGGCCAACCCACCAGTTTTCATAGGGTGTGTCTGTTCACCACATGGCACCAAAAGACCGCAAAGGCCTGCCAGCTGGCGGCAAATCATCACAAGGCCGCATGAGAAGGAGTGAGACTATGGATATCAAAATGCCCATAAAAGTGTTTGGCACCTATGAGGTCACCGTGCGCGAGGGCGATTCTGAAAAGAAAGAGACCTGCCAGAAGCTGAGCATGTCCAAGCTGGCCCCCGCGGAATCTTCCTCCGATGACCCGCAGGAGTCTCAGGCTCCCACCCATCTCATCGTCTATTACAGTTTTGGCTGCAAAAGAATGGTCCAGGGAAAACTCAAGGAGAACGAAGAGAAGAAAGTGGTTTTTGAAGCCCAGGGCAAGGAGTATGAGTTTTCCACCACTTGAGATGCACGAAGGGCGAGAGTCGAAGACAACAATTTGTCAAGAATCCTCCTGGCCCAGCCGATTCACGGGTTTTTCCCGGGGATCTTCAAACCACCGAAAATAGTTTTCTGCTCCTTTGATTCCTTCCTGTAGCAAGGCAGCCTTCTTTTCATGGGAGATGTCAAAATCAGTGGTCTTCACATCCAGGGTGTTGATGTATAGAGTGCGCTGCCAATCGTCACTGTGCAGGTGCTGATTTTCCTGCACCTGCATGATGGCAGAAATGAGGGAGCGGGCGTATTGAGTGAAGTTTTTGATTTCCGCACCCTGTGGAGGCTCGTCGTAGCGAAACATGGCGATCTGTTCGGCCGTGTCCAGGCGAAGGCCAAGGGTCTGCCGATTGTACACATAGGGGCTGCGATCGGGCCTTTCCAACAGAAAGCGGGCGTTTTCGCGGTTGTAGTAGTCCACGAAGCGGGCCGCATCGGGCTCACTGGCCATGTCAATGTACTGCAACCGATCAAAGAGCTTCACAGGATAGTTGAGCATCACTCCCCCGTCCACGTACACATCGTTTCGCACTCCCAGCCGCATGGCGGCGAAAAACAGGGGAATGGACATGCTGATTCGAAGGGCGGTCACCAGGGGCATGCCGGGAAACCTTTCCACTGAAAAAGTCTCCGCAAAACCGGTGGAGAGGTTTGTACCGATCACATACAAATGGGGGTGGCCGGCCTTGCTCAAATCGCTGAAAGTGGCCTGCTCGCTCCCAAGCCGATCCTTGACCAGCTTGCCCACCCATCCCGAAAAATAGTCCCCCTTGTGCCAGCCAAAGTGCCTGGCCAATCGACGGATGTCCCGAATCACACCGAATGAGTCGTCCATGAATTTTTTGAAATCCGTTGAATCCAAAATGTCGCGCTGCTCTCTTATGTCATAACCCAGGGCATAAATGAGTGCGTTGATGGCCCCCGCACTGGTTCCCCCCACCCTGCGAATGTCCTGCAAATGCCCTCTCTGCCACAAGACCTGCATGGCCCCGATGTAGGCGATTCCCTTGACACCGCCCCCCTCAAAGACAAGATTCCGGAATTGTGAACTCATGACCCTGCCTCCTCACTTTGAAAACATCGGTTTCGATGGATGCCGCCAGCGCCAGGCTGCCCATTGAAACTCTTTCAGGTTCTTTCCCTTCAGCGCATGACTTGGTCACGGGCAGGCCAAAGATATTCAAGCCTGGTTGCTCCAGTGTGATTTCAAAATTTTGCTGCTCACCATCACTTTATTAAGGCTTCATTGAGGATTGGCAAGAGACCAGCGCCCAGGCTGATGCTCGGGATGTGGAGGGCATACCTTGAGTTGGAATGAAAATGTTTTCCCGTTCAGGGTGTGCGAGGCTCTAAAAAGAGGTCCACCCCGTTGACTTTTTTTCAATGGTCGCATAAGCTCAACATATCAGACCGACCGGTCTGTCTTTACTGCCAGCCCAAAAAGAGTCCGAAGAATGACCCTCAAGACAAAAATCATCCATGAATCACTGAAACTCTTTTCCACCCATGGATTCCTTTGCACGTCCATTTCCGACATTCTTCAGGCCGCCCAGGCATCCAAAGGCGGATTTTACAACCATTTCAAAACAAAGGACGAGCTGCTTCTGGCCACCTTGAGCGAAGCGCGCAAGCTGTGGAGAGAAAAGAACTTCGCAGGCCTGGAAACGATCCATCGCCCTTCGGACAAGATCATACGCATACTGGAAAACTATCGAGACCACTACCTCACCGATGAGGAAAATCTTCCCGGAGGCTGCATCTTTGTGAACCTCGCTCTTGAATTGAGCGACCAGCACCCGGAGATGGCCCGGGAGGTCAATGAAGGTTTTGTGAGGCTGAAAAAACTCATGAAACAGCTGCTGGATGAAGAAAAGGACAAGAACAGGCTGCGCAGCAACACGGACACATCCCAGGTCACCGAGATGATCTTCTCGGGCCTTCTGGGTGCCTGCGTCATGTATACGTCGGACAAATCAAAGGAAAATCTATCCCTCACCATAAATGCCCTGATCGATTACATCAAAAGCCTCAGAAATTGAAGTTGAGAAAACATGATGAAACAAATCAATGCCGTGTGAGAAGTTCCGCAACACACGGGAATCAATGGCAAGCCCGGTTCATGGTGCTTGAATCCCGAGAGCAACGGGCCCTGAAAAACTAAAAAGCAGAAAGGAGAAAACCAATGGCCGACAAAACCTACAAGGCTTTGCTGGTGGAAGAAACCGAAGACAAAAAGTATGTGAGGAAACTCACCGAGCTTCCCGTAGACTCCCTCCCCGCCGGAGATGTTCTGGTCAAAGTCCAGTATTCCTCTCTCAATTTCAAAGATGCTCTTTCAGCCTCGGGCAACAAGGGCGTCACCAAGCAATACCCCCACACGCCCGGAATCGACGCTGCAGGAGTGGTGGAAGAAAGCGCAAGCCCCCACTTCAAGCCCGGCGAGGAAGTCATCGTCACCAGCTATGATCTGGGAATGAACACCTCCGGTGGCTTCGGCCAATACATTCGCGTGCCCGCCGAATGGGTGGTCAGGCTTCCCAAGAATCTCACTCTCAGGGAAAGCATGGTCTATGGAACTGCCGGCTTCACGGCCGCTCTTTCCGTCTATCGCTTGACGGGTTACGGCGTCACCCCTGACCTGGGCAACGTGCTCGTGACAGGAGCAACGGGGGGCGTGGGAAGCATCGCCGTTTCCATCCTCTCCAAAATGGGGTACTCCGTAACGGCGGTGAACGGCATCGTGGATGAGACCGATTATCTCAAGGAAATCGGAGCAAAGTCCATCATCAGCATTGAGGAAGCAACGGACACAGGTCAGCGCCCCATGTTGAAGGTCCTCTGGGCAGGTGTCATCGATACTTTGGGAGGCAATATTCTCTCCACGGCCATCCGCTCCACTGCACCGGGTGGGGGGGTGACCTGCTGCGGCAACGTGACCTCTCCCGAACTGCCCATCACCGTTTTTCCCTTCATTCTGCGGGGAGTCACCCTCATGGGCATTGATTCCCAGAACTGCCCCATGCCCTTGAGACAAAAGGTGTGGGACAAGATAGCCAGTGACTGGAAAATCCCCTGGCTTGACCGGATCACCTCGGAAACCCCCCTCAGCGATGTGAGCGAGCGGATCGACAAGATGCTTCAGGGAAAGAGCAAGGGCAGAACCATCGTCAGTCTCTGGTAGCCCGCCATGGGGGGCCAGCTGGCCCCCCTATCATCGTCTTCGGGGACTTTTTCACGCATTTAAAGGCAAGTGAAGGTCTGTGTGCGGCAATAGTTCATGACCAAAAGGGAAGGGAAATTCTTGTGACTCAGAGGTTATTGCAGATGATGGAAAGACATTGAGCACCAATCATTTCCCATTATTTCCAACCCCTTGAGGAGGCATCCATGCAAGCTTACCTGAGACAGGGAATCGCATTGTGCTGTTTTGGCTTGTTGCTCGGCCTGAGCGCACCTGCCGCGTCACAGCAGGAACACCCCGATCAAGTGGAACCAACGGCCGGAGCTCCATCTGCCGAAGGATGGCGACTGGAGACCATCGTGAAGGGTTTGGAGCACCCCTGGGGAATGGCGTTTTTACCCAACGGAGACATCCTGATCACTGAGCGACCGGGACGTTTGCGACTGGTTCGAAATGGTGAGCTTCAGGGCCATGCCATCGAAGGCATCCCTGATGTTTTTGCCCGCAGCCAGGGCGGTCTTCTCGATGTGGTGTTGCACCCCAGGTTCCAAGAGAACAACTGGGTTTACTTCACCTACGCCAGCGGCAATGACAACGCCAACCGCACCACTGTGGGACGAGGCCGGCTGGACGGATCCGCACTGAAGGATGTGGAGGTGCTTTTCACCGCCAAACCGGACAAGTCTGGCGGCCAGCACTTCGGCTCGCGAATCCTCTGGCTCAAGGATGGAACCATGCTGGTGAGCATCGGCGACGGCGGTAATCCTCCCTTGAGGATCGACGGGACACTGGCACGTGACCACGGCCAGCGCCTGGACAGTCACCTGGCCTCCATCGTCCGCTTGAATGACGATGGTTCCGTGCCCGAGGACAATCCCTTTGTGGGCAAGGAAGGCGTTCGACCGGAAATCTACAGCTACGGGCACCGCAACATCCAGGGCATGGCCCTTGACCTGCAAACGGGCAACGTGTGGGCCAACGAACACGGTCCACGGGGAGGGGATGAATTGAACCTGATCCGTGCGGGGAAGAATTATGGATGGCCCGAAACAACCTATGGTGCAGACTACCGCACCGGCGCGCGATTCACCCCCCATCGAACCCGGGAGGACATGACGCCGCCCAAGGCCGCCTGGGTACCGGCCGTGGCCCCCAGCGGGCTGGAGTTTTATACGGGGGAAGCCTTCCCCCGGTGGCGGAACAATCTGTTCTCAGGGGGCCTCGCGGGCCGGGAAGTTCGAAGGATTGTTCTGGAAGGGGAAAGTGTGGTCACACAGGAAACGCTCTCCATCGGCCGGCGTGTTCGTGACGTGAAGCAGGGCCCCGATGGCTTCCTTTATATTCTCACCGATGAAAGGGCCGGCGAATTGATACGCATCGAGCCATCAGAAGAATAGGCAGAGGACAGAAGCCGTCACGACGGACACGGTGTGGTTCCCAGTTGGAAACGCTCATGTCTGACACCCGTCACCCTGACCCCCTGAAGTAACTGGATCCATCGCGCCTTCACGCTGCCCGGCCCGATGGATCCACTCGATAGTTTTTTATGAGTCTCATTCCTGGGCCGGTTCACCGTGCTTGATGAAGGTCCCGTCGCGATACTCTTCGAAAGCAACCCTCAGTTCTTCCTGAGTGTTCATCACAATGGGACCGCGCCAGGCAACGGGCTCCCCTATGGGTTTGCCTGAGATCATCAGGAATCGAAGGAGGCTGCCCTGGGCACGGATTGAAACCAGCTCTCCATCTTCATAGAGGACCAGATCCTCAGCCTCACACAAACAATCCCGTTCGAAATCGAAGTAGTTTCTGCCCACGACCTCATGGGTGAAGGGATCCCTGCGGTCATCAAAGTAGCCTTTTCCCTCCATCACATAGGCAAAGGCCCTGTGGCCCCGTTTGACGGAATGGTTGAAGGTGGCACCCGAGGGAACCGAAACATCCAGGTACTCGGGATCGATCACGATGTGGCGCACAGGCCCTTGGACTCCGTTCACCTCACCGCATATGATTCGGACCTTCACGCCTTCATCCAGCGAGATTTCGGGAATCTGATGGCTTCGGACGTCACGGTAGCGAGGCTCCATCATTTTCTTGGACGCAGGAAGATTGGCCCAAAGCTGAAATCCCCCCATGCGCCCGGCTTCATCCCCTTTGGGCATTTCCTGATGAATGATGCCGCTTCCAGCCGTCATCCACTGGACGCCGCCAATCTCGATATTTCCCTTGTTGCCCATACTGTCACCGTGTTCAACAATTCCCTCGATGACATAGGTGATGGTCTCGATGCCCCGGTGTGGATGCCAGGGAAAGCCGGGAAGATACTTGGCCGGGTCATTGGAACGAAAGTCATCGAGCATGAGAAAGGGGTCGAACAGGGGGACCTGGTCATAGCCGAAGGCCCTTCTGAGGTGAACACCGGCACCTTCCACCGTGGGCCTGCTTTTGGAAACCATCCTGATCTTTCTCACGTCGCCCATTGCATCCTCCCTCGCATAGATTTCACCACATAATGTGCAGGATCACCATGGCACAATCTCCCTTCACTCAGAGAAAGGCCACCCTGCTGCACCCCTTCACATGAGCCTCACCTTCTCAATGCAGCTTTGCGAAGACGCAGGGCCTGAGGAGTCACTTCCACCAGTTCATCGTCGTTGATGTATTCCATGGATTGCTCCAGAGTGAACTGGCGAGGCGGTATGATGCGAAGGGCCTCGTCCGAACCCGAAGCTCGAATGTTGGTGAGCTTTTTTTCCTTCGTGATGTTGACCCACATGTCCTCGGCACGGGCATTTTCGCCCACGATCATGCCCGCATACACGGGCTCCCCGGGAGTGACGAAGATGGTCCCGCGGGGCTGCAGATGGTGAATGGCATAGGCCACGGCCTTGCCATCGCGGTCGGAAATGAGCACTCCATTGGGCCTTCCCTTGATTTCTCCCGCATGGGGAATGTGACCGATGACCAGCGTGTTGATGATTCCCGTGCCGCGCGTGTCCGTCAGGAACTGGTTGCGAAAACCGATCAATCCACGGGAAGGAATTTCAAACTCCAGCCGCACACGGCCGAAGCCGTTGTTCACCATGCGCATCATCTGACCTCGGCGGGAACTGAGCATTTCGGTGACAATGCCCACAAAATTTTCGGGCACATCCACCACGGCCAGCTCTTTGGGCTCAACAGACCGGCCGTCCACTTCCCGAAGGATGATTTTAGGCTTGGAAAGGGACAGTTCAAACCCTTCCCGCCGCATGGTTTCCACGAGCACGGCCAACTGCAGTTCTCCCCGGGCACTCACACGGTAGGATTCACGGTTTTCCGCCTGCTCCACACGAAGACTCACATTGTAGAGGAGTTCCTTGTCCAGGCGGTCCTTGATGTGGCGGGAAGTGAGGTATTTTCCGTCTTTTCCCGCCAGAGGGGAGGTGTTCACGGAAAAAACCATGGAGATGGTGGGCTCCTCCACGGTGATGGTGGGCAGCGGCCTGGGGTCTTCCAGGGAACCCAGGGTGTCACCGATGTAAATGTCTTCCACACCGGCAACGGCCGCAATATCCCCGGCAGAAACGGCTTTTCGCTCCACCCGGTTGAGCCCTTCGTAGCTGTAGAGCATGCTGAGCGTCGCCCTGGCCGATTCCTGCCCTTCCTTGAGCAGCGACACTTCCTGGCCGCTTCGCAGCTCTCCGTTCACCACTTTGCCCACAGCGATTCGCCCCACGTAGTCACTGTGGTGAAGATTGGTCACCAGGAACTGAAGGGGCATTTGAGGGTCGTAAGACGGAGCCGGGATGGAAGCGAGAATGGCTTCAAACAAGGGAACAAGGTCTTTCCCTTCACCATCGGGGTCATGCAGGGCGATTCCAGCCCTGGCATTGGTGTAGAGCACGGGAAAATCCAGCTGTTCATCGGTGGCATCCAGGTCGATGAAGAGATCGTAGACCTCATCGAGCACCTCGCTGATGCGACGGTCGGGGCGATCGATCTTGTTGATCACCACGATGGGGGGAAGGCCTCGCTCCAGAGCTTTTCTCAACACGAAACGGGTCTGGGGAAGAGGCCCCTCCGTGGCGTCCACCAGAAGCATGACCCCTTCCACCATATTGAGCGTGCGCTCCACTTCACCCCCGAAATCCGCATGACCGGGGGTGTCCACGATGTTGATCTTGATTCCCCTGTAAATGACTGCCGTGTTTTTGGCCATGATGGTGATGCCCTTCTCCCTTTCGAGATCAAGGCTGTCCATGACCCGTTCCGCCACCTTCTCATTGTCCCTGAAAACACCGCTCTGCCAAAGCATGGCATCCACCAGCGTGGTCTTGCCGTGATCCACATGGGCGATGATGGCTAAATTGCGAATGTTCTCAAGCGCTTGCATGGAGCTCCTTTGATTCAAATTCGTGTTTTGCCGGGCTTTGAACGCACCCGAAGCGAAGGGCACTGCCACCTGTTCCCGAGGCGCACGGACTGCAGCCTCGGGGTGAGGTCACGAATGGTCACTCATTGAGGAGGGAACAGTCAAGGGAGATGTTGGGAATGGGCCTGATTTTGTGGCCTTTGGGAAAAACTCAAGGACCCGATGGTTCATGCTGAAAGCATTTGATCTGCCAATTTCAGCCCGGCTGCGCACACCACGCGATTTCGCCCCTGAGCCTTGGCCCGGTAGAGGGCATCGTCGGCAGCTCCCAGGATGGCATCCACCGTGATTCCACGTGTGGCGATGGCCACTCCGATGCTCACGGTTATGGATAATTCTCCCCACCTGGACTTGATCCTGCTTTCAGCCACCTGAACACACACTCTTTCAAACAAAGACATGGGATCCATGGCCACCTTCATGGGTGCCACCACCAAAAATTCCTCGCCACCCATTCGCCCCACGGAATCATAACTCCTGAAGCTGCTGCGCAAAATTTGGGACAGTTCGCAGAGAACCATGTCTCCTGTCTGGTGTCCATGCGTGTCGTTGACCTGCTTGAAGTGGTCTATGTCGCACATTCCCACCGCCAAACCGCCATCATGGCGCTCAACCCTCGAAAGCTCCCTCCCCAGGCAGTCAAGAATAGCTCTGCGGTTGAGCAGGCCCGTCAAAGGGTCATGCGTGGCCTGGTGCGCAAAAGCTTTTCGGCTCTCGATGAGGGCCGCCTGCATATGGAGCATGCGCATTCCCACTCTGACCCGGGCATGAAGCTCCCCCACATCGAAGGGCTTGGCCAGGTAATCGTCGGCCCCCGCATTCAGTCCTGCTATGATGTCGGCCTTGGCGCTTTTGCTCGTGAGCATGATGAGATAGGGTGGCTGTTCGTTCTCCAGTGTGCGAACCCGGCGCACCACCTCCACCCCGTCCATGCCGGGCATCATCCAGTCGAGTATGGCCAATGAGGGCGCTTCCGGTTCCTGCAGCCTGGCCCATGCCTCTGCTCCGTTGCTGGTTTGGACCACCTCATGTCCTGCCTTTTTCAGCACAGCGGCCAGCATGGCACGGGATGTGACATCATCTTCAGCAATCAAAATGCGCATGGACTTTCCCCTCCTGTTTTTGCGGGCCGAAGACATGCAAAAGGTGGCCGTCACCTGTGAAAGCCTTCACCCGCCTGCTTTTTAAAGGCTGAAATTTCAGATGTTTTCCAGCACTTCCTTCAATCGTTCGAACTGGGTTTCCAGCTGTGCCACTTTAGACCGGGCAGCGGCCAGGTCACCTTCCCCAATGACTGCTTCCAGCTCCGACGCCACCGCTCGCAGAGCCTCTCCCCCCACACTGGAAGAAGCTCCTTTGATGGAGTGGGACTGAAGTTCTGCACCGGGGCCGTCTTCATTTGCCAGGAAGGTCTTCAAAGCCAGGATCTGACGGGGAATGTCTTCCAGGAATCCCGTAAGTATCTCCTGCGCCAGGTCCTCATCGCCCATCAATCGCTCCATCATTCCTTCTCTGTCCCAGAGGGGTAATTCCGGGGCAGGATCGTGAACATTCGTTGCTGCAGTGAGTGCCTTCGCTTCAAGGGCCTCTTCGCCACCCTGGATGTTCAGCCATTTGACCAGCGTCTCCGTGAGGACCTGCGGCGTCACTGGTTTTGAGATGTAGTCATTCATTCCCACCGCCAGGCACTTTTCCCGATCCCCCACCATGGCCCTGGCCGTCATGGCGATGACAGGCACTCCAGGGTTGAGGACCGAAGATCGAGGATCGCGAATCCTTCGCGTAGCGGTCAGTCCATCCATGACGGGCATCTGAACATCCATGAGAACCAGATCGTAGGGCCTGGTCTCCAGAGCCCTGAGGGCTTCCGCCCCGTTGAACACGGCATCGACACTCAAGGCAAGCTTTCGAAGAATGCCCACAGCCACCTGCTGGTTGGTGACGTTGTCTTCAGCCAGAAGAATACGCACCTGATTTTTCTTCCATTGTTTGAGCCCATGGGCGGAATCGTGGGAAAGGGGCCTCGGTGAAGAAGGACAAAGACTTTCAGCCCCTTCCCCGAGTGCCCGGGATAAGGCTTTCCTCAGCTGCGCATGCCGTGCGGGTTTGGTCAAGCAAGCCGCGAAGCCCATCTTTTCAAGACGATCGCCCTCACCGCGCATTCCGAGAGAAGTCATCATCACCAGGCGGGTTCCATCCAGCCTTGGGTCGGCCTTGATGGCCCGCCCCAGAGCTTCTCCATCCATGCCTGGCATCTGCATGTCCAACACGGCGATCCTGAAAGGATCGTTTTTTTCCAGGGCTTCATAGAGAGCCGCAAGGGCCGGTGGGCCACCCTGCGCCTCTGCTGTGCACATGCCCCAGGAGGAGAGCCATTTATTGAGGATTTCCCGGTTGGTGGCGTTATCGTCCACGATGAGCACCCGTATGCCCCGCAGATCCACCGGTGGCAAACTCTCGGAAAGTGCCTGCCCCACCTGCAGTCCCAACCGAGCCGTGAACCAGAACTCGGAGCCTCGGCCTTCCTCGCTCTCCGCGCCGATCTCACCTTCCATCATCTCCACAAGTTGCCTGGAAATTGCCAAACCAAGCCCCGTGCCGCCGTACTGTCTCGTGGTGGAAGCATCCACCTGCGTGAATTGGTCAAAGAGAATGCCCATTTTGTCCCGGGGAATGCCGATACCTGTATCCCGCACCGTGAAGCGCAGCACGACCTCCTCATTGGTCCTGGATTCAAGGGAAACGCGAAGGTCCACTTCACCCTGATCAGTGAACTTGATGGCATTGCCCACCAGGTTGATGAGAATCTGGCGCAGCCGGCCGGGATCCCCCATCAGAAGGTTGGGCACCTGCGGATCGGCACTGCAAATCAGTTCGAGCCCCTTTTCCTGCGCCCGCAATGCCAGTAAAAGAACCAGGTCATCGAGCACATTCTGCAAATCGAAATCAAGAACTTCCAGCTCCAGCTTTCCCGCTTCGATCTTGGAAAAGTCCAGAATATCGTTGATGAGGCTCAGAAGGGAATCACCGCTGGCGCGCACCGTTTCGGCGTAATGCCGCTGCTCTTCGGTCAGATCGGTGCCCAGGAGCAAACCTGTCATGCCGATAATTCCGTTCATGGGAGTGCGGATTTCGTGGCTCATGTTGGCCAGAAACTCACTTTTGGCGGTGCTGGCAATCTCCGCCCTGACCGCCATTTCCTTGGTGAAAAGGGTCTGCTGCTCCAGGGCTTCGTTCATTTCACGAAGCTCCTCATCTGCCCTTTTGCGCTCCGTGATGTCCCGCATGATACCCACTGCATGCCAGCCATCGGGGAGTTCGAGAGCGGAGAGGGAAAGCTCAATGGAGATTTCCGCACCATCCCGGCGGCGGGCTTCCATCTCCAGGATCTTGCCCACAGCATTTCCCTTCCCGTCCGGTAGAAAACTTCCAAAGCACTCCGGCAGTCAGCATGATAGCGATGGGGGGCGAGGAAGGGGTGCAGGGGCTGACCCAGCGCTTCTTCCCGGGTGTGTCCGAAAATCTTTTCTGCTGCAGGGTTCCAGAAAGAGATATGCCCTCTGGGATCCATCATCACGATGGCGTCCTGGGCGGAAACAGAGATGGCCCGCATCCTCGCTTCCTCCGCCCGCAGTGCCTCCTCCGCCCGTTTGCGGTCGGTGATGTCTCGACAGGATGTGAAGACAACAAGTTTATCGGCCATCTTCATGGTTGACAGGGACACTTCAACCCAGAAATTTGCCCCGTCGAGGCGGCGGTGCAGCCACTGAAAGTTCTGCCTGCCACTTGCCAGCGTCTCGGCTATGATGACCGCTCCCGCCTCCGCAGATGGCCTTCCGTCAGGCTGCAAAAGAGGAGAAAAGACATGGGGCGCCCTGCCCACGATCTGCTCACGGGTGCCGCCAAACATCGCCTGGGCAGACCGGTTGCAGTCCACGATGACTCCGTCACAGACAATGAGGTAAGCGTCAGGAGAGTCCGAGAAAAGAACGCGGTGTTTTTCTTCACTTTCCTCAATGACCTGGCGATTCCTGTATTCCTCGCTCATATCGCGAAAAACGAGGACAGCCCCCAAGATCTCCTCGCCCGCACCTCGAATGGGTGCGCAACTGTCGGCAATCTGGTACTCCGCACCATGGCTGGAAATGAGCACCGTGTGGTCCGCCAGGCCCGTCGTGATGCCCTCCCGCAAGGCTCTTCGCACCGGATTTTCAACGAGGGCTCGAGTCTGGGAGTGGATGAGCTGAAAAACTTCCTCCACATGGCGTCCCTTCGCTTGATGGCTGTTCCACCCTGTCAGTTGCTCCGCCACCAGGTTCAAACTGGTCACCCTGCCATCTGCGTCGGCACTGATCACTCCGTCACCGATGGATCGCAGGGTGGCCGAAAGGTGCTCTTCACTGGCCACGAGGGCCGTGGTGCGTTCTCGAACCAGCCGTTCCAAATCTTCGCGGCGTCGAATGACCATATGGACCGTGAAAGCTGATGCCGCAGTGAGCACCATGCCCGAGATGAGAAGAAGCCAGCCGGCTCGCATGGGATGCAGGCTCATGAACGACCCTTCCGGGTACATTCTGACGGAAAAGGCCTTGCCAAAGGCAAAGAAGGGCCGCACAAAGGAGGGCCCCGAAAAAACCCCGCAGCCCTCGCAGGCAATGGCCGCGAGCTGCTTCGGCTCAGCACCTGCACGCAGGAGAGACAGCTCCACGACGGCCGTTCCATTGTTAAGAGGAGTCCTCACTGCCGTCTCAAACTGCAAAAGGGCCAGAACATAGCCCCGAACGGTACTTGAATCCTCCCCATCGTAAAGGGCTTTGCATATGAGCATGCTCTTCTGGGTGCCCGTATCCTGCACCTGAACGATGGGGTCCGTTCCCGTTATGAGACCCGTTTGCGCTGCCTCCTCAAGAGCAGCACGCCGCGAGGATTCCGAGCCCAGATCGTAGCCCACAGCTGCTTCATTTTCCCCGGGGGGTGCCACGCGAAAAACGGGAAAATACACTTCACGGCCCATGGCGGGCACGCGGTTTCCATGGACATCCTTTTGCCAGATCTCAAAACCTGACAAACTTGACGATCCTTCGTGCCGCGCCTTTTCCTCGAAACTCCACCTGTCCCCGGCAGGCACTGCCGGGACCCACCCCCATGCCTTGATCGCCGGGTTTCTTGTCAAAAATTCTGTGTAGTGCCGAAACTCCTCCTCGGTGACCTCCTGAGAACTGTTATAAAAACGAGCGAGACCTTCCAGCTCAATGTCTCTCAGGTCACGAAAGGTGTCCAGAAGGCCTGCGGTTTCACTCATTGCCAGACTCTTGAAAGATTGAGACCGGCCGTAGGACTCCCTTTCGTAGGCCGTCCAGGCGCCAAACAGGGTCAGAGTGATGCCGACAGCCAGAGTCAATAACGGTTCGAGCTGCCGCATCGGGGTGGATGCCCCCGCCCCCGGCGCTGAAGCGCGACGTTTTGCATAAAGAAAAAACCCCGCAACCGCTATTGCCAGCAGCGCAAGGGTGAGGAGGAGTGCGGGAACGGCGGCGCGAAACATGTCCCGCTTCCACTCATGTGCGGCCACGTCCATGCCGAGCACCGCGATGGGACTTCCACCGCCGTCCTGCGCCGTCGTCCCGGGGAGGATGGTGAACGAATCATGAATGGGCACCCAGGCTGAAAACCAGGTGCCCCAGCGATCCGTGACCGGCCCTTCCACGGCAGGGGCATTGCGTTGAAACACGTCCAGAAGGCCCGGGGGCGATTCATCAAAAAACGACCCCGGCGGCGATTCATGGGGAGAGCCGCCCGGTTCGCTGTCCGCAAAGAAAAAAATGCCCTTTCCCTTGCCATCCTTGAACTGGCCATGATCTTCAGACGCAAGACCCATGAGATAAACAAACCGAATTTTTTCATTGGATTCTCTCACAGCAGCCAGCTGTCTCTTGAGCCGCTGGTAGACGGGCGATTCCAAATCAACCTCGGTGCCCGTGAGTGCCTTGATCCGATCCTTGTTGAGTCCCTGCACCAGCAAATGGGCCTCTCTCAGAAGATCCTCGCGGAGCTCACGGTCAGCGCTCTGAGCCGCCCACCAGGCCCAGGCCAGACCGAAGGCCACTATGGCCAGCACCAAAAGGACCCTTTTCAGCACTCTCTGTTTCTCCCCTCTCATCGTATGATCATCCCAGGGCCAATGATGGTTTCACCTTTGTGTCTCAGAAAACTTTCAGCTCCACGGGCACCCATGAGTTTGACGGCTGCCTGAACGGGAATTTCAGTTCACAAAGACGCGAGCACGCGCAAATCCTCGATCCTCTCATCCACCGCCGGCGAAAGAAAACGCCCACCGCAAAAACAAGCAAAACTTGTTCCACTCAGTCGCTCTTGACAAAAACCCTTTCCAACACCGGCAAAATGATTGCAGATTTCACAAAGAGCTGCTGTGGAATGACCCCTCGGGCCGCTGCCATAAGAATCAAGGGCACAGCCTTTATGGAGTCGCTCGCAGGTGGATGGCAGCGGACATCGCCGGGCCCTGCTCCCTCATTGAGTCATGGCTTGTGCGCTCGTGGAGAGGAAATGATTCTCTAAGGCTTGGAAGGAATGGACTTCAAAATTTTCTTGGGCGGCTTCATGGCTGGCAACAGTCACCCAAAGGGAGGGAAGTGAATGACACGTCAGGGATTGAACCAGAAGGTGAGCCTTTTCAAAGGGACTTGCAAAATGATTGAATATATATGGCGTTGTTAGAAAAAATCCAATCCACTCCTCGATTCAGTTCCCGGTAAAGCACATTTCGGGACGCCGCATAGCCCGTGCCCACCCGTTGGCCCAAAGCAGAATGTTTCCTGAGCCTGGAACCGTGCATGAGGAGGTAGTGCCCTGCGATGCCCCCCACAGGAGCCTGCAGCGCAAATCTGCTCATGGCTTTGAGGTGAGTGGTGCCCACGGCCACCAGCGCCTCGGGCGGCAGAAAGTCCACTCGCCCGAACATTCCGGGGCTGAGGCTGAGAACATGGAAGTCTTCCATTGGCTCCAGGGGGCTCAGAAGGTGACGGAGCACGTCCTTCTGGCGTGTGGGATTGGTATAGGGCTCTTCCTTGATTTCCAGCATGAGGTGCAATTTTTTCCCGTACCTGGCCAGGACCTCTTCCAAGGTGGGAATCGCGGGAAAATCCCGCTTCAATTGAGCCAGGGAAAGGTCAGCCAGCGGTGCAGGCCTTCCATGAAGCCTTGCCAGGGTCGCATCATGAAGCACCACGGGGTGCAGATCGCGGGTCCACCGAAAGTCCAGTTCCAGTCCCCACACCCCTGCCTCCAAAACCCGGTCGAAAGCAGGAAGGGTGTTTTCGAGAACCGTCTGGTTGTCGTGTTCTCCCCGGTGGGAAACGATCTTGCAGTTTTTCAGAATTTCCCCGCGAGGTTTCCGCCGGGGCCACAGGGCGAAAGCCACATCCACGGCCTTCGCAAGTCTGTCTTGGGCGGTCTTGGGAAAACTGCTCATTTTCTCTTATGCTCCCTGGGCCTCAGGGCCGGCAGGGCAACCCCCACCGTGCTGAGGTTGTGCACAACTGTGGAAAAAAGGGGAGGGACCCTTTCCCTTATGGCCATGAGAATGGATGAAAAATTGATCCCAACAATGGCCCTCTGATTTGCCTTGAGAGCTTCCAGGGTATCCAGGGCCACGCGGCCCGTAAAAATGGAGAGCAATGACTCCTGCAAGCTCCCCTCCCGTGGCCACATATCCTATACTGCGTCCCAGGTTTTGTCCGGCACCTTTGACCCGTGCGCTGCTTTATTCTATACATAGTCGGGCAGCAAGCCTGGAATCAAGAAAAAACTCTGTGACCCCTGACTGCTGAGGACTGCTCTTATTTGCCCCGGGTGGGCTGAAAGGGTCCGGCCTGCTCATGGCAAGGAGAAAGGGGAGGGGCAATGCATTTTCAAAAGCCTGTCAGGATCCTTTTCTGATCAGCGGTTTGTCGTGTTTTCTGGTACTTTTTTTGGCGAGGAGCGGCAAATGACTCCTGTCCGTGGAAAAAAGATTTGACGGGAGGGCGGCACCCAGCCCCGTGCAGGCCATTTTTTCATACACTGGACTCACTCATTGTTGTGAAAGGCGGATATCCCTCATGCAGATCACTTGTTTCGGCGCATCTCAGTGCGTCACCGGCTCCTGTTTCCTGCTGGATAACGGAAAGAAATATCTCGTGGACTGCGGCCTTTTTCAGGGCGCAAAACACCTGGAGGCCATGAACCACCGGGAATGGGGATTCGATCCCCGGGAGGTGGAAGCCCTCTTTCTCACCCATGCCCACATCGACCACAGCGGAAGAATTCCCAAACTGGTCCGGGACGGCTTCAGAGGAAAGATCTATGCCACAAAACCCACCGTGGAACTGTGCAAAATCATGCTCCTCGACTCGGCTCACATACAGGAAATGCAGGCTGAGTGGGACAGTCGCAAAAACCGCCGCCGAGGCCGGGAGGCAGTGGAGCCCCTTTACACGGTCAGCGATGCCAATGCCTGCTTTGAACTCTTTGAAGCCGTGTCTGAAGACGCTAAAATCGACCTGAACGAAGAGCTTCACGTGCGTTTCCGCAATGCGGGACACATCCTGGGATCGTCCATACTGGAGCTTTGGGCCAACCAGGGATCCAAACCCCACAAGGTGGTTTTCTCCGGCGACATTGGCAAGAAAGATCAACTCATCGTCAAAGATCCCCACTCCATTTTTATGGCGGACACTCTTTTCATTGAATCCACCTATGGCAACCGCAATCACAAACCTTTCGACGAAAGCAAGAAAGAGCTCCTTGAAGCCATCCATTACAGCCACAAGCATAAAGAGAAAGTGATCATTCCCGCCTTCGCGGTGGAAAGAACTCAAGAAATCCTTTATATCCTGGGCGAATTCTTTCGAGAAAAACTCATTCCCGAAATGCCCGTCTACCTGGACAGCCCTCTGGCCATTTCAGCCACGGAAATTTTTCGAAAAATGCGTTCTTTCTATGATGAAGACGCTGCCGCCATCGTGGCCGAAGGTCACGACCCCTTCCATTTTTTTTCCCCTCCACGGAAGAGTCCATCGCCATCAACAGAAGCCCCGGAACTGCCATCGTGGTGGCCGGAAACGGAATGTGCACCGCCGGCCGCATCATGCACCACCTCAAACACAACATCTGGCGCAAGGGCTCTTCCCTGGTCATCGTGGGGTTTCAGGCGGAAGGGACACTGGGGCGAAGGCTTGTGGACGGCGCACAAACGGTGAAGATTTTTGGCGAACAATTCATGGTCAAAACCAGGCTTTTCACCATCGGAGGTTTTTCTGCCCACGCGGATCAATCGGACCTCCTGGAATGGCTGGGAAACTTTGAAAACCCTCTCATGAGAGTTTACGCCATCCATGGTGAGGCAGGGGTAACGAGGGGCTTTGCCCAACTGGTTCAGGAGCATTTTGGATTCATCGCGGAAGCCCCGGCCATCGGCGACATCATTCCCCTCTCTCCATTTCGTCGCCAAGCGGACAAGGAGGAGTTGGAGGAACTCCGATGGGAGCGCCACCTCATGCGGCTGGTGCAGAAAGCCGAGGAAATCCGCTCCCTTTGGGAAGCACATCCAGCCGCCTTCAGCAGAAACGCCCTTCGCACATTGGAAGAAGAGATCTCACGAACGGAAAAACAGCTGGAACAGGTGCTCCAGGGATTGAAAAAGAAAAGGGAAAACCCCTGAGGCATGCTTTTGAGAATTTTTGGAGTGCCGGTGGCAGCCACGCACTTCCGGCACGCCCCCAATTTTTTCACGGGGAACCCATCTGGAAGGAGTCTGCCACCGGGCTTCTTCCGCCCCTCTCCTGCTACTCCACTCTCTTCAGGTAAACGCTGATGGAGGAATGGGATCCCTGAGGAGCGGCCAGCAGGTGATCTGTGATGCGCTGTCCCCCGAGGTATTCGCTGAGATGAAATTCCGTGCCATCCAGTTTGCAGATTTTGCCCCCTGCGGCAGTCAAGATGATCTGGGCGGCAGCGAGGTCCTGGTAGGAAACATGGGCCAGCAGCGCTCCTTCAGCGCGTCCGCGGGCCACATAGCAGAGGTGTGCCCCTGTAGATCCGAGATTTCGAATCTTACCGGGAAAAGCGGATTTGTAGTGGTTGTGGAAGCGGGAAAAGGTGAGCAGCACGCTTTCATTGTCCATGTTGCCCGTGGAGGGAATGGAGATCTCCTTGTCCTGCCAGAAGGCTTTTTCCCCTGCCCGCGCAAAAAAAAGGTCCCCCGTCACGGGCATGTAAAAGGCGCCCAAAACGGGCCAGAAGTTTTCCACCAGAGCCAGGGAAATACCCCAGATGGGAATTCCTGCCTGAAAATTGGCCACGCCGTCCAGAGCGTCATAGATCCACAGGTAGCCTTTTTCACCGTGGACATATTCTTCCCGGGGAGCCCCATCGCCAAAGAGCCCGTGCTGGGGATACTGGGATTTCAGCTCTGATCTGAAAAAATCGACCAGCTTCAGTTCCGCCTCCGTGACCAGCTCCTCATCGAATTTCACCTGAGGATTGCCTTTGCCGTAGTAAGGCAGGGCGATATCTCCGGCCTTGCGGATCACCTTCACTGCGAACTCACTGAGTTCTTCGATCCCCAGATGCTTGGGATTCACCATTTGCCCTCCTTTTTCAGATTGTGTGTGAAAACTCATTTGAAACGGGTCATTGGAATTGGAATTCCCCAAAAGGGCTCCCGATTCAAGCCCCCCAAAACTGTCACGCCCAAGAATAGCACACATGTTATCAGAGCCACAGGAGAGGACTCAAAGAAAATTTCGCGGGCTTTCAGGGTTCCCGCAGGAATGGGTCACGGAAGAGTTTTTCGCGGTGGCACGCCCCGAAAAAATGACAAGTTGTCTTGACAACTTTCAACCTTTGGATCATACTCCTTTTCGTGGATGCTTTGTTGACGATTAAAATGTCCCCATGGATCCGGTGCGCAAAAGATGAAGCTCAATCCCCAGTCACCCATTCCCCTTTACCGCCAGCTGGCCGATGTGCTCATGGCCCGCATTCGATCGGGAGAGTACGCTCCCGGCACTCCCATTCCGTCGGAGCACAAGCTGGCGCAGCAATACGGCATCGGACGCCCCACCGCCCGCCAGGCCACCGACCTGCTGGTCCGCCGCCAACTCCTTCTTCGAAAAAGAGGGGCTGGCACCTTCGTTCGGGAAGACTCACGGGAAGTGGACCTTTTCTCCCTGGCAGGAACTCTGTCAGCCTTTCAAAGGAAAGGCATCTCCATCGAATCTCACATCCTTGAGCCCACACGGCTCATCACGGTGAAGTCGAATCGTGAAAACCCATTCTGGAGAAAGAAGGCCTTTTTCTTTTCGCGCCTCAGTCGAGTGGAAAAAACACCCGTTCTCCTGGAGGACATCTACCTNGATGCGGAGCTTTTTGCGGGAATCGATGCCATCGACCTGAAGNACCGGTCCCTGTCACAGATCGTGGAAGAATTGTACTACCTCAAGCCCAGGGGAGGGAAACAGAACTTTCGCATAGGAACGCTGGAAGGAACCAGAAGGAGCCACCTGCAAGTGGCGGCAACCACCCCCGTTCTCATTGTCAGCCGCTTCCTGGATTTTCCCGCTGCGGAGCATGCCATTTATTCAGAGCTTTTTTGCAGAACCGACCAGTTTGTGTTCTCTCAAACCATTGGAGGTTTTTCCCATGCATGACCGAGGATATTACGAGGAATTCGGTGGAGCTTTCATTCCCGAAGTCCTTCATGCAACGTTTGATGAGCTGGAGGAGGCTTTTCGAGACGCGCGCCATGACCCTCGCTTCTGGCAAGACTACGAAACCCTCATGTCCACCTATTCCTGCCGGCCCACTCCCCTGACCTACGCGGAAAACCTCACGGAGCATTTTGGAGGCGCGCGCATCTACGTGAAGCGCGAAGACCTCAACCACACGGGAGCCCACAAGGCCAACAACGTCATGGGCCAGGGACTCCTGGTGAAACGCATGGGGAAAAAAAGGGTCATTGCGGAAACGGGAGCCGGACAGCATGGCGTCGCCACCGCCACCATGGCCGCCAAGTTCGGGTTCGACTGCACCATCTACATGGGCGAGGTGGATGTGGAGCGCCAGCGTCCCAATGTGTTCTGGATGGAACGGCTGGGCGCTCAGGTGATTCCCGTCAGGGAGGGCACTCGAATCCTGAAGGACGCCATCAACGAGGCCTTTCGGGACTGGGTCACCCACATGGAAACCACTCACTACGTATTGGGAACGGCCTGCGGCCCTCATCCCTTTCCGGAAATGGTTTCTTACTTTCAGTCCATCGTGGGGCAGGAAGCACGGGAACAAATCCTTGAACGGGAAGGACGCCTTCCTGCCAGGGTCTATGCCTGCGTGGGGGGAGGATCCAACGCTCTGGGAATTTTCCACGGCTTCATGAACGACGGCGTGGAGCTGGTGGGAGTGGAAGCGGGGGGCAAGGGAATCCAGTCGGGACTCCATGCCTCACGGCTCTCCTCCCCTGATGCGAGCGTCGGTGTGGCCCAGGGATACAAAACCTATTTTCTTCAGGACGGTGACGGGCAGATGAGAGAAACCCACAGTGTGGCCGCAGGATTGGATTACGTGGGGGTCTCTCCCATCCTGGCTGCCCTCAAGCACCGGGGGCGGGTGAGATTCGAAGCGGCCACCGATGAAGAGGTGGTGCAAGCCCTGGCGCTGACGGTGCGCAAAGAGGGCCTCATACCAGCCCTGGAGTCGGCTCACGCTTTTGTTCAGGCCTTCAAGGAGGCTCCCCTCCTTTCCAGCAGGGACATTGTCCTCATCAATCAGTCGGGTAGAGGAGACAAGGACATCTTCACCATAGCCGACGCTTTCGGTGATCCCAAATGGCAGAAATTCATCATGGACAAAGGGGAAAAATACCGTGCTTGAATCTTACCTGAAAGAACGGCTGCAAAGCCGAAAAATTCTGCTCATGACGCACATCGTTCTGGGATACCCCAGCTTCGATGAATCCTACGAGGTCGTGAAGGCCATGGTGGAGTCGGGAGTGGATTTGATGGAGCTGCAAATCCCCTTTTCTGAACCCATGGCCGATGGTCCCGTGATTCTTCGGGCCAATCAGGAAGCCCTGGCCCGCGGGGCGAAGGTCAGTCAATGCCTGGAATTCGCCGACCGGGTGTGCTCGGAATTCTCCATCCCCTTTCTTTTCATGACCTACTACAACATACTCTTCAAGTATGGTGTGGCATCCTTCGCTCAAGCCATGACCCATTCGGGCATTGGGGGAGCCATCGTTCCAGACCTGCCCCCTGAGGAAGGAAAGGACTACCTGGAGGCCATGGAACACAACCGGTTGTCTCCCATTTTTATCTTTTCTCCCTCCACCAGCCTGGAGCGCATGCGTTTCCTGGCTTCTTTGACCAAAGGCTTTGTCTATTGCGTGGCACGCACGGGTGTGACAGGAGCTCAAACCAGTTTTTCGCAGGACCTGCAAAGTTATCTCACACGCTGCCGAGCGGCCACATCCCTTCCTCTGGCCCTGGGATTCGGAGTGAAGGATCGAACAGACATCGATTTTCTTACGGGCAAGGTGGACATCGCCGTCATCGGCACACAGACCATCCGGCTGATCCAGGAAAAGGGAGTGGGAGCTGTGGGGAACTTCATTGCCGGCCTGAGGTGATGGAAAACCCTTTTTCCTTCACACTAAAACCCATTGAAAGAAAAACAATCACGCTGAGGTGAGAGGCATGAAACAAAAAAGCTTGCTGGGGATCTGTTTTGGGGGCTTGCTGCTGGTCCTGGTATTTTCCGTGAATTCAGCCGCCAGTGGTCACGCCGCGGACAAGGTGAAGGTGGGGTTCATCGCCACCCTTTCAGGACCGGGAGCGAGTCTGGGCACGGACATTTTGGACGGGTTCAAGCTGGGACTCAGGCATTGCGGAGACAAACTGGGCGGCATACCTGTGGAGCTGGTGACGGGAGACGATCAGATGCGGCCTGAAGTGGGAGTCCAGGTGGCGTCCCGCATGGTGGAGCGGGAAAGGGTGGATTTTGTCACGGGAATCGTTTTCTCCAACGTCATGATGGCAGTGGCCAGACCCATTCTGGATCAGGGACTCTTTCTCATAAGCGCCAACGCGGGTCCCTCTCTCCTTGCAGGCGATCAATGCCATCCCAACCTGTTCACCATTTCCTGGCAAAACGACCAGACCCATGAAGCCATGGGCAAGTATCTTCAGGACCAGGGAATCAAAAGGGTCTACCTCATGGCTCCCGACTACCAGGCGGGAAAGGACGGGCTCACGGGCTTCAAGCGATATTTTGAAGGGGAAGTGGTCGCCGAAGTTTACACCAGGGTCAACCAGCCCGATTATGCCGCGGAACTGGCCCAGCTTCGGGCTGCAAAACCCGATGCCGTTTTCGTTTTCTACCCCGGAGGCATGGGCATCAACTTCGTCAAGCAGTACGCCCAGGCAGGCTTGAAAGATGAAATTCCCCTGTACACCACGGCCTTCACTCTGGACCAGTCCGTTCTGGCGGCCATGGGGGATGCGGCCCTGGGTCTCGTGAACGCCAGTTTCTGGAGTCCGGACCTGGACAATCCCGTCAACCAGAGGTTCGTGGCCGATTTCAGAGAAACCTACAACCGGCTGCCCTCCCTCTTCGCAGCACAGGGCTACGACGCCGCCCTCCTCATGGACAGCGCCGTGCGGTCGGCAAAGGGCCAGATCGGTGATGAGGACAAACTGCGGGAAGGTTTTCGAAAGGCCGATTTCCAGTCCGTGAGAGGGGATTTTCGCTTCAACAACAACCATTTTCCCATTCAGAATTTCTACATTCGCCAGGTCATCAGGAATGACGAAGGCATTTTGACCAACAAAATCCTGGGAGTGGCCTTCACGGACCACATGGACGCCTATCACCAGCAGTGTCCCATGAAGTGGTAGAGCGGCAACCCCATGGATCCCGTTCTTCTTCTCACTCAGGTGCTCAACGGTCTTCAGTTCGGTGTGATGCTGTTTCTCATGGCCGCAGGACTCACCCTCATCTTCGGCGTCATGAATCTCATCAACCTGGCTCACGGCTCCCTTTACATGATGGGCGCCTACCTCGCGGCAACCCTTCAACAGAAGACGGGTTCCTTCATTGCCGCCATATTCCTTGCGATCCCGCTCACGGTGCTGCTGGGCATGCTCGTGGAAACACTCGCCCTGCGAAGATTGTACAACCGCGATCACCTGGACCAGGTGCTCGCCACTTATGGGCTCATACTGTTCTTCAATGAACTGGTGCGCATGGTCTGGGGACCTCAGGCCTATTTCATGGCCCTTCCCCAGTTCCTCTCCCATCACATCCAGATTTTTTCGGGACTGACCTATCCCGTCTACCGCCTGGTCATCATCGGGGTGGGATTGGGAGTGGGAGCGGGGCTTTACGGCCTCATTCACCACACCCGGCTGGGAATGCTCATTCGGGCCGGTGCCAGCAACCGGGAGATGGTCAACGCCCTTGGCGTGAACATTCGATTGCTCTACACCCTCGTCTTCGGCCTTGGAGCAGCCCTCGCAGGCCTGGCAGGCATGCTGGCCGGCCCCCTCATGTCCGTGGAAGTGGGCATGGGCGAGCCCATCCTCATTCTTGCATTTGTCGTCATTGTCATCGGCGGAATCGGTTCCATTCAGGGAGCTTTTTTTGCCGCCGTTCTGGTGGGGGTTGCAGACACTTTCGGCCGCGTCCTGCTGCCACCCGGCCTGGCATCCATGGGCATTTATATTCTCATGGCCGGAGTTCTGTGCTGGAGGCCTGAAGGCCTGTTCCCTGCTCAAAGAACATGATTCCGGGCAAAGGGGGCTTTTCGTCCAGTGTGCCACAGCCATGGACGAAAAATTCTTCAGCCCGGACCCTTGCATCATCTTCCCATCATCTTCCAGTGAGCATGGCTTTTTTGGAGTTCCTGTCATGGAATTGCGGAAGAAGGAAGCCCAAAGAATCAGATGACCTTTCGAACCTTTTCATACCTGGTTTTCATTGGATTTTTCATGACACTACCCCTCTGGGCCGATGTCTTCCACACAAGGCTTTTCACGCGCATTCTCATCTTTGCCCTGCTGGCTCTCAGTCTCGACCTGGTGGTGGGATACGGGGGCATGGTGAGTTTCGGCCACGCCGCCTTTTTCGGGACGGGTGCCTACATGACGGGAATGATGTCCCTGCACGGAATCACGGACGCCCTGGTGGTGTGGCCCGCCGCCGCGGGAGCGGCCATGCTCATTGCCCTTCCCATTGGAGCGTTGAGCCTCAGGACCAGGGGTGCGTACTTCATCATGATCACCCTCGCTTTTGCCCAGATGGCTTACTACTTTGCCTCGGGCCTGGAGACCTTTGGGGGCAGCGACGGCATGCGCCTTCTCGCCCGCAACACCATCGCCGGAAAAGAAATCCTCGTTCGCCATGACTTTTTTTACTATGCGGCGGCAGGATCCCTCGCTGCGGCATTTCTCCTGTGCAGACGCCTCACTCGTTCCCGCTTCGGCCTGATCCTTGGGGGCATTCGCCAAAATGAAAAAAGAATGCAGTCCCTGGGTTACGCCACATACCCTTACCAGCTGACCTGCTTTGTCATCTCCGCCGCCCTGGCCGGCCTTGCGGGGGCCCTCATGGCCAACGAGACCCTCTACATCAGCCCCTCCTACCTCCACTGGACCCAATCGGGACACGCACTTGTGATGGTCATTCTCGGGGGACTGGGAACCCTCGCAGGCCCAGTGCTCGGAGCCATCGTGCTCCTCCTTCTGGAAGAAATCCTCTCAGCCTTCACTCAGCATTGGATGATCGTCCTCGGCCCCCTCCTCATCCTTGTGGTGCTCTATGCCCGGGGCGGCCTGCATGGTCTGTGGCCCCAGAAAAAGGTTTCACATGCCACCACTCCTTGAAGTCAGGCAGCTGGTGAAGCGCTTCGGAGCCATGACCGTCACGGCTTCCGTGGACCTCACCATTGAACGGGGAGAAATCCATGCGGTCATCGGCCCCAATGGCGCCGGCAAGACCACGCTCATGAGCCAGATTGCCGGTGAAATCAAGCCCGATGAAGGAACCATCCTTTTTGAAGACACGGACATCACTTCACTTGCGGCCCATGCCAGGGCCGCACTGGGCATCGCCCGCATGTTTCAGATCACCCGCGTTTTTCCCGCGTCCACGGTTCTGGAGAATGTGATGCTGGCCCACCTCAGCANAAGGGGCCACGGATTCCGCTTCTGGAAGAATGTGCACACGGACAGGGATTCCCGGTCGGCGGCCATCAGCTTTCTCCAGCGGGTGGGACTTGAAAGCCGTCAAGAAACTCCTGCGGGCACGCTTTCCCACGGGGAACAGCGGCAGCTGGAGGTGGCCATGGTGCTCGCGGGCGATCCGAAGGTTCTGCTTCTGGACGAACCCACTGCAGGCATGGGGCCCGAAGAAACAGCCCGCATGGTCGCTCTTCTCTCGGGAATCAAGGGTCAGCAGAGCCTGCTGCTGGTGGAGCATGACATGCAGACGGTGTATCAGCTGGCCGACCGCGTGACCGTGATGGTCTACGGCCGCACCTTGGCCTCGGGAACGGTTGAGGAAATCCGCCGCAATGAGGCGGTTCGTGAAGCCTACCTGGGAGACGAGAAAGGGCAGGAGGAAAGGGATGCTTGAAGTGAACGGCGTCGATGGTTTTTACGGCAACAGCCAGGCTCTTTTTGGCGTGAGCCTTCAGGTGGCAAAGGGAGAAGCGGTGGGATTGCTGGGACGAAACGGCATGGGCAAGACCACCACAGTCCGGGCCATCATGAACCTTCTGACGGTCAATTCCGGTTCCCTCGCTTTCCATGGCAGAACCATACGCGGGCTTCCAACCTTTCGCATTGCCCAGCTGGGCATCGGCCTGGTTCCTGAAGGACGGCAGATTTTTCCCAACCTCACGGTGCTGGAAAACCTCACGGCCACAGCGCGCGCCCCCTCGAAGACCAGCGGCCTCAAGCCCTGGACATTGGATCACATTTTCCAGGTTTTTCCCATTTTGGGCCATCGCAGACGCCACATGGGAAACCAGCTTTCGGGCGGGGAGCAGCAGATGCTTGCCATTGGGCGGGCCCTGTTGACCAACCCGGACCTCCTCATTCTCGATGAAGCCACTGAAGGGCTCGCCCCCCTGGTGCGCACGGAAATCTGGAAGTGCCTTGGCCAGCTCAAGGACCATGGTCACTCCATCCTCATCATCGACAAAAATATTCAGGCTTTGACGGATGTTGCGGACAGGCACTATATTCTGGAAAAGGGCAGGGTCGTCTGGACGGGCTCTTCCAATGAGCTGGTGGCCGATTCTCTGTTGAGACTTCAACATCTTGGAGTTTGATCAGAAAAAATATTCTCTGCAGCAACAGGAGCCCCCATGAGCAGGATCATCACGCTTCTTTCAGATTTTGGGTGGGAAGACGGTTATGTGGCCAGCATGAAAGGGGTCATTCTGGGCATTTATCCGGAAGCACGGCTGGTGGACATATCCCATGGCATCCCCCCTCAAGACGTTCCCTCGGGGGCCTTCGTCCTGACCACGACCTATGCTTCTTTTCCCGATCACTCCATCCATCTGGCAGTGGTGGATCCGGGAGTGGGCACGGAACGGCGCCCCCTCATCGTCCAGGCGGGGAAACATTTCTTTGTGGGACCGGACAATGGACTGTTTTCGCGCATCCTGGCGCAAGCACCTCTTTGGCGGGCGTGGGAACTGGACCAGCGGGAGTACTGGCTTCCTCAAACCAGCCAGACCTTCCACGGCCGGGACATCTTTGCCCCCGTGGCCGCCCACCTGGCCGCTGGAGTCCCGCCACACCAGATGGGAACACCCTGTGAACCCAAGATAGAAGACTGGTTCCAGGTGAAAATGGAACGGGAGGGGGTGCTTTGTGGGCAAATCATTCACACAGATCATTTCGGCAACAGCATCAGCAGCATCGACAAAAGCAGCCTCTTGCAGCTTTCACCCGTGCTCCGGAAATTGGCTGTGGAAGTGCATCCCCATCGACTTCTGCCCATTGTGAAAACTTACGCCCAAGTGCCCGCAGGTCAGTTCGCAGCCCTTCTGGGCAGTCACGGATACCTTGAAATCGCCATGAATGGGGGAAGTGCCGCAAAGGAGCTCGATCTTCGGCGCGGATCATTCATTCGTGTCATCCTGCCGGGCAGCAAGAAGCGGTGAACCCATGACAAACGCCTGAAAACCCACGCTTTACATTTGATGGACGTGTGATTAGCTTCTAGTCAACCTTAGAATAAAGTTAACCAAGGAGGACAACCATGAATTCCATCATAGAATACAACACGGGAAATCTTTTCAGAAATGACGAGTTCGCTCCGTCATCCTTTTACGGAGATTTTTCACCTGAGTCCGGAAAAGGACATGAGCAAAAGTCTCCAAATATTTCTTCAAAGGATCAGCAGGGAGAGCCTCTGAGCAAAGAGCGTGAGGAGGAGCTGGAAAACTGGATGACGGAGATCAAAACTTTTATCCGCAGCATCGATGTGAACAACCTCTGAGGTGAAAAAACAGTCGCATCTTCCTGAAACATTTTCT
>SL_3KL_010_SEDDRAFT_10000143_pt1 | contig 48666 bp, 48 predicted proteins | sample SodLakKL_010_SED_2_FD_10381 | JGI IMG/M metagenome (IMG submission 10381)
CCGGAGGTCATCCCACCCTTTCCGCGAGGCTGGAATGTAGAAAAGACTATATAATTTGAGTTGTATTATTAAGCGGACAGAGAGCACAGGTGGGATCACCGNAGGTCATCCCACCCTTTCCGCAAAGTTTTATTTTCGGTGTTTAGCGTATTACAGTTAACTTTTTAAAAATTTAATTATATTTCCCATTGATGAAGGGATGTGAAAAAAATGAAAAAAGCACTTTTTGCGGCAATTATACTCGTCATCGGGTTATTCAATGCAGGGAATGCACAGGAGCGAACAAAAGTGCACGTAATGAAAATCGACGGCTCAATTAACCCTGCTGTCGCATCAATGATTAACTCAAGCATCCAAACCGCCAGAGATGAAGGATCTGAAATGTTAATCATTCAAATTAATACACCCGGCGGATTGCTTACATCCACACGTGCCATTGTAAGCGATATTCTGGAAAGTGAAATCCCAGTAGCAGTTTTTGTATATCCAAGCGGGTCATCGGCAACATCAGCAGGTGTGTTTATCACACTCGCCGGACATGTTGCTGCAATGTCACCCGGGACAAATATGGGAGCCGCACATCCCGTTGGTATGGATGGGCAGGCAGATACGGTAATGATCGAGAAAGCGCTCTCTGACGCGTCTGCATTTATCCGCACAATAGCCGAACACCGTGAACGAAATGTCGAGTGGGCTGAAAAAGCGGTCCGGCAATCACTCTCGGTAACTGAATCGGAAGCGCTGCGTGACAACATCATCGATATCATAGCAAGCGATATAAACGATCTGCTGGCACAAGTAGACGGAAGAGAAATTGAGACAAAGCGTGAGACCAGAACTCTGGCTACAGAGAACGCAGAAATCATTATTCTCGAAATGAACTGGCAGCAACGCTTTCTCAATATAATTAGCGATCCGAATATCGTATATATTCTTATGATGGTCGGGTTCGCAGGAATAATGTTTGAGATATATAATCCGGGTGCAATTTTCCCCGGTGTTATAGGTGTGATATCACTTATCCTTGCATTTTACTCATTACACACATTACCGGTCAACTATGCGGGTGTTGCCCTGATTGCTTTTGCAATTATATTATTCTTACTGGAAATAAAAGTACCAAGTTACGGAATATTAACGATCGGCGGTATCGTATCTCTCCTGCTTGGCTCGATTATGCTGGTCGATCCGGACTCTGCTCTTGAATATGCCCGGATCTCCTGGACAGTAATTATTCCGGTAACATTTTTTATTACCGCATTTTTCCTCTTTGCAATAAGTCTGGGTATTCGAGCACAACTACGCAAACCCGCAACCGGTGCAGAAGGAATAATTGGCACATTTGGTGAAGCTCTCGAATTACTCGACCCAACGGGTGAGGTTCGTGCATTTGGTGAACGGTGGACTGCAGAGTCAGTAAGCGGGAAAATTAAAAAAGGAGAACGGGTGAAAGTTGTGGGTGTTGACAATATGAAACTAAAGGTTGAAAAAGCCGACTAAATCGAAAGGAGATTTTACATGGAAGTTCTCCCGACTGTAATTGGTATAGGTGTTGCGTTTGCTGTTATCATTTTAGCAAATGCAATCCGCATTCTACGCGAGTATGAACGGGGTGTTATCTTCCGACTCGGTCGTTTAATTAACGTCAAGGGCCCCGGTCTTATTCTCTTAATCCCTATAATCGATAAAATGGTGCGTATAAGTTTACGTACCATCGTTATGGATGTTCCGACACAGGACATCATCACCCGAGACAACGTTTCGGTAAAAGTTAACGCCGTTGTTTATTTCCGCGTCATTCAGCCGGATAAAGCGGTTGTCTCGGTTGAGAATTATCTGATGGCTACTTCACAGCTTTCACAAACAACACTGCGAAGTATTCTCGGACAATCGGAGCTTGATGAATTGCTCGCTGAGCGCGACAAAATAAACCGCGCACTTCAACAAATCATCGATCATCAAACCGAGCCGTGGGGTATTAAAGTTTCTGCCGTAGAGGTGAAGCACGTGGATCTCCCTGTTGAAATGCAGCGTGCAATGGCACAACAGGCAGAAGCAGAGCGTGAACGGCGATCGAAAATTATTCGCGCGGAAGGTGAATATCAGGCAGCACAAAGATTGTACGATGCTGCAAAAGTCATAAGTGATTATCCGGTTGCATTCCAACTGCGGTATCTGCAAACACTTGGTGATATTGCCAGTGAAAATAATTCAACGACGTTGTTTCCGATACCTATCGATCTGTTCAAGCCGTTTATTGAATCCTACGGGAAGTCTGGTTCATCATCTTCCCGATCGAAGAAAAAGTGAGCAACTAAAATCTCCCCAAAATATCGCTAAATGTAGCATTAATTTACGATATGGGGAGATCTATATTTTTTCTTATCTTTCCCCTTGATTTTAGCGAATCCGAGTAGTATATTCCGCTGTTAGCTCACTACCCTCTTTCCCGAACGGGAGGGTTATTCCATAACTGTTATGAGGTAGCTTGCCTTATGGAACGCGGTACTGTTAAATGGTTCAACAATGCCAAGGGATTCGGTTTTATCAAAAAATCGACAGGGGAAGATGTCTTTGTCCATTACAAGTCGATCACTGGAGAAGGATATCGAACTCTGCATGAGGGTGAGACAGTAGAGTTTGAATATGAAGAAGGGCCGAAAGGACTTCACGCAACAAGTGTTGTGAAAGTCGCTCAAACGAGTTGAACCGTTCGCTACAATAGGAAGCCCTCTTCGAAAAATGTTGAGGGCTTTTTATTTTTCAATTCCTGTTTTCTTGTACCCATTTCTTTACGTACTCAACAATATCCAATGTCGACGCACCCGGGGTAAAGATTTCACCAACACCCATTTCTTTTAATTTCTGGACATCCTTGTCTGGTATGATACCTCCTCCGAATAAAAGAACATCCTTCATATCATTCTTATCCATCAAGGATTTAATTTTTGTAAAGACCGTCATATGTGCACCGCTCAGGATGCTAATGCCGATAGCATCGACGTCCTCCTGCAGAGCAGCTTCGACAATCATTTCGGGTGATTTACGTATTCCGGTATAAATAACTTCCATACCTGCATCGCGTAAAGCGGCAGCTACCACTTTTGCCCCACGGTCATGACCGTCCAGTCCGGCTTTAGCTACAAGAACGCGAATTTTCCGATCCATAATATTCCACCTCTTCTTTTTACATTACATTATTAGCTATACAATGTTTAAGGTCGTTATATACTTTTGCAAGCGGCAATCCGACGACATTATAATAACATCCTTCGATACGACTGACAAACACAGCACCGAAATCGTCCTGGATACCATATGCGCCAGCTTTATCAAGCGGTGAGCCTGAATTCACATATGATTCGATTTCTTCGTTTTCCAGTTCACGAAACCACACTTTCGTTAATTCATAATTCTTGATTACATTATTTGACGGCCGGTCGTAAATGCAATAACCGGTGATAACCTCATGCAGGCGGTTACTTAAAGAATGAAGCATTTCTTTTGCTTCTTTGGCATCGGATGGTTTTCCCAAAATTTTATCACCCAGTACTACAATGGTATCCGCAGCCAGCACAATTGCTTGTTCAAGTGATGCTGCTACTGAGCTTGCCTTTTCAACAGCCATATCGACCGCAAACTCCACCGGTTTTCTGCCGTTATATTCTTCCTGTATAGAAGCGGATATAGCACGAAACTCTAGCCCTACTTGTCGCAATAATTGTATTCGTCGCGGTGATGCTGATGCAAGAATAAGATCTTTGGGTAAATGTAACATTCTGAAAAAATAATAAAAAAGCGATACACAGTTTGCTGAGCATCGCTTTGTTTATAAAAAGCTATACGTACATTAATACTATTACCGAAACATTGATTTTATACTTCCCCACGTCCGGTAAGGAACACTGCTTATGTTGCTGAGTGATATTTCATCGGTATAGTGTACACTTCCATCCATTTGAACTATTGCCACCTTATAAGATACAACAGCGGTTCCTTGTTTAAATACCCCCCGGTCAACGTACTCATAATTTCTGTTTGTATTGCGCGTAACAGGTTGGTTATTAATTCGAATAAAATTTTCTTGATCAGCGGTTCTGCGTTCTATATTAAAATGTTGAACACCATTTTGATCAAGCATCTCCCAGGAAATTATTATGTCTCTTCCATCGGCATTAACCGATAAGTTAGTGACCCGGGATCCGGATAGTCCTACAAGAAAGCAACAAAAAATTAAAAACGATAATATTACAGTGTAGCGCATAATATCCACATTGAGTAAGTCAATATTTTTTTTAAATATAGACACATTATAAATAAAAATCAACTTAAAAAAAATAAAACCCCATTATCTTTCAAGGAAAATGGGGTTTTATTAGAATATTCTCATATTGAATTACTGTATTATCTTAACTCTTCGAGTTCGTACTCTGCGTTTCGCCGATATCGCGAATCTTTGGCTGCCTCTTCAAATGCAGCGATAGCTTCCTGTTTTCTGCCCTGATTCCGTAATGCAATACCAAGTTCAAAATATTCGCCGCCTTTTTGGCCGCTGGTTTTATACTCAATTGCATTCCGGGCATGCTCCTCTGCCCGTTGGTAATTACCAAGTCGATTATTTGCAACTGCAAGCAACAAATAAGCCTGGCTATGCTGCGGATGTGAATCGATAGCATTTTCAAAATTATTGATAGCATCACTGACTCTTCCGCGTTCGAGCAACTCGTGACCTTGTGCAGTATAGGCTGTGGCTAAACCAGTCTGAGCCTGCTGCAACGTCGGATCTATCTGGAGCGCATTTGAATACGCATCAATCGCATTATCAAACTGTTGCAGACTTACATACGCACCTCCAAGTCCTGCATAGGCAACGGCATATTGAGGATTTAACTCGATTGCTCTCTGAAAGTTTTCAACGGCTTCCTGATTCTGATTATTTCGGCGCTTTGCGATAGCAATACGATTATAGAAGCGTGGATCTGGATTTATTTCGACAGCTTCTTTATAGTGCTCGATCGCACCCGAATAATTTCCGGCACTGAATAACTCTTCTCCTTTACCCATATATGCACCGGATAAACCTTGCCGTACTGTTTCCATATCGGTTCCGTGATCAAGAGCATCATTAAAGGCAGTCACGGCATCGTCAAAACGCTGCATGCGCAGCAAGGCAACCGCTTTTTGATAATAATACCGGTGATCTTCTACAATCTCCAGCGCCTCTGAATATTTATTGACAGCCTCCGCTAAGTTTCCAGCCCGCAAAAGCGAGTTTCCCTCATTGAAGAGCTCATCCGCCTGTACCTGTGGGTCATCATGTTCTTGTGCAAACCCGATGAGACCGATCGAAAGCATGAGTACCAGCAACATTGCGATTCTCTTCATTTGTATCACCCTCCATATAGTGGAATAGTTGTTTTAAATTTGGTGCGGAAGGGGGGACTTGAACCCCCATGCCCTTTCGAGGCACCACCCCCTCAAGATGGCGTGTCTACCAATTCCACCACTTCCGCATTAATATTTTAGTGAGGCTGGATGGATTCGAACCATCGGCCACCTGCTTAAAAGGCAGATGCTCTACCAGCTGAGCTACAGCCTCTTTTTGGTAAAACGGCACTAATTTATTAAGATAAAAAACATCTCGAGGAATGTCAACTTTGTGATGCTGATCCGGTATTTCCGCTTACTTCTTCTTTTTTCCTGTACAGTAAAGCAAACGGGATTATTATACAATAACCGATAACCAACAATATTGGTGCAATAACTATCGGCATCACGCCGTCAACCGATCCCTCTAACATAAACAAATATCCAATTATAATTACTCCCACTCCAATGAGTAACATAACATAGTTTACATTTGTCAGTGGAAGCGTTCGATCTCCACTTTGTTTACGTTTTGACCTTTTCTTTTTAACGGGTCGTGCCATACAATTGTTACACCATTATTTTATCTAAATTTAGCCCCCGGGAGAATTAAAAAGCCCGGTGTTGGGGGGGACACCGGGCTTGACCTTTTGAATTACAACAGTCAGGGGAGAAACTGTCGTAACGGTCTATACCAAATATACGTTTTTTCTACAAAATGTCAATATCTTGCAAAAAATAATTTCATTTTTTTTCAGCCTCCAAATTGTCGATTTTTCCATCAATAAGGCGAATTATTCGGTCTGCTTTATCCGCAAGTTCAAGATTATGGGTAACAATGAAAAGTGTTATCCCGATATCGTCATTTAGTTGCCACAAAAGATTGTGTAATTGTTCTCCCCCGCTGCGATCAAGGTTTCCCGATGGTTCATCTGCGAATAAGATCTTAGGGTCATTCAATAATGCTCTGGCCACCGCCACCCGCTGTTGTTCTCCGCCGGATAATTCTGATGGAAAATGCGATATCCGGTCTGACAAACCTACTAAATCAAGTATTTCTTTTGCTTTTTTCTCGCTTTTTGCGAAAGATTTTCCATTGATCAGACCCGGCATAAGAACATTTTCAAGTGCTGTGAATTCCGGCAACAGATGATGAAATTGAAAAACAAAACCAATTTCTTTATTCCGAAATCGCGCCAGTTGATCATCCGAATAATCAAATATATTTTCTTTGCCGTATAAAACTTTTCCCTCATTCGGACGATCAAGGCCACCGAGTATATGCAGCAATGTACTCTTGCCCGCACCCGAAGGGCCGATGACAGCGATTGTTTCTTTCCGTTTAATTTCAAGTGATATTCCTTTTAGAACTTCAAGCTCATGACGCTTTGCCATTGAATATCGCTTCTTTATACCTTCTGCTTTTATAATTATATCACTTTTTTTCATATATGATCTTTCAGGATTATTATTCCCACCGAACCGCTTGCGCGGGTAATACCCTCGCCGCACGCTTTGCGGGATATAGTGCAGCAAGTGATGACAGCAATAATGCCGCACCGCCTACTGCTATAAAATCAATTAGTCTTATCTCCACAGGCAACGCAGGTATTATATATACGGTTGGGTCAAGAGGAAACAAATGATACTGTATTTGCAGGTAACACACTATATAACCGATCAAGCTTCCTATTACCGATCCTATGATACCTACCAACACTCCTTCGAATAAATAGATACGAATTACCTCACGTTTTGTCGCACCCATGGCTTTTAATACACCTATATCACGGGTTTTTTCAATTACGGTCATTGTTAGTGAGCCAAGAATGTTGAAAGTAGCTACCGCGATAATTAATGATAAAATTATATACGCCCCCCACCGTTCGATTTCCATCACCGAATATAAATCACGGTGCAAATCATACCATGTTTGCACAAGATAGCCGTCGCCCAACGCACGCTGGAGGTCACGCTTTACTGCATCGGATTGTCTGAAATTATGAAGCCGCAGTTCGACTCCGGTTATATCTTCCCCAAGATTAAATAAGCGGCGTGCACTATGAAGTGACACAAAAGCATAATTCGCATCATAATCCTGATTCATCGACTCATAAATTCCCGATACGATATAACGCCGGAGAATCGGCTGACCGAACCGTAACAGTGCTGCCTCCATTCCCTGCGGACTGATGACTGTTACCGTATCGCCCTGCATTGCATTGAGTCGATCGGCAAGGCCTATCCCCAACACTATCCCGTCCGAATTATCCGGTCTATCTAACAGCAACGACCCAAGCACCATTGATTCTTCAACGCCGGATACATCGGGCATTTTATCAGGATCCATACCACGCACATTGATGATCCGGTTTATATTTTTCACGACAATCATCGATCTGCCGCTTGCTGCAGGTGAATATGCTTTCACACGATCGTCTTCTTCCAGCACCGATATTACCCGTTCATAGTCAGGGAGTGCCGTTCCGGTTGCCGGTTCAACCCTGATGTGCGGATCAAATCCAACCAGAATATCGGTGACAAGACTATTGAATCCGTTAAAGACAGATAGAACGATGATTAATGCGGCGACACCGACCGTGATCCCGATTACGGAAATTAACGTAATAATACTGATAAATCGGGCTTTCCGCTTTGATAAAAGATATCTTCTCGCTATGAATCGTTCAAAGTTCATCAGGCAAACCGAATCGTAGTAACAGGATCAAGTCGGCCGGCTAGTCGTGCCGGTACGATACTGCATACAAAACACATTGCCAGTGCAACCGCCGTTACGATCAGGTAATGCAGCGGTTCTATGGCAATCGGTACATAATTCATATAATAAATCTCACCCGGGATTGCTATGATCTGATACTGATATTGTATAAAAGAAAGAATAAACCCTGTCAGATTTCCGATAATAACACCTACCACACCGATGATCATCCCATCGATCACAAATATTTTCCCGATGCTTCGCCGTGTCATGCCGAGCGCTTTTAATGTACCGATCTGATTGGTTTTTTCCATCACCAGCATCAGCATCGTTCCGATAATATTAACCGATGCTACAAGAATAATCAATCCGAGAATGATCGGGATCGGCTTCTTCTGCAACTCAATCCACGTAAACAAATGCCGGTACATTTGATACATTGTCCGCGGGTAATGCGGATAGCCAAGTTTGGTGAACAAACCTTCGGAAATACTGTGAATCCGATCAATATCGCTGACCATTATGTCATACCCGGATACCAGGCCGTCCATTCGTAACATTCGCTGCGCAGCGGATAGATCTACAAACACATAAATATCATCATATTCTGCCATGCCGGTTTCGTAGATACCGGTTACTATGAATTGAGCAGCGCGGGCAAATCCTATTACGGTTCCTTCGGCTTGTTCGAGTGCAAAAATAGTTAAGCGATCACCTAAATCAACGGCGAGGCGCCGTGCCAACTGCTCACCGATGATTATGCCGCCGCGATTTGGTTCCTGTTCTGAGAGATCAAATACTCCGGAGGTAACATATTCCTGCATAAGTGATGCATCGACCTCCTCTTCAAGTCCTTTCATAAGAATACCTTCGAATCCCTCACGGGAACGAATCATTCCTTCGCGCTGGATAAACGGCGCAACATGCCGGATGCCGTCGGTTTCACGCAGGGTAACTAAATTTGCTTGATAATCACGGAGCGGTTGATTCTGAAATCCAACCACCTGAATATGAGAGGAGAATCCTACGAGTGTCTCTTCGAGTTTGCGCTCGAAACCGGTAATAATAGCAAGTGCAATTATAAGCACCATCGTACCTATCGCAACACCGAGAATTGCGATAAAAGTTACAAAAGAAATAAAACCCGTCCGGTGCCGGGAGGATAAATTACGGCGAGCTATAAACGATTCATAAGCCATAGTTGTACATCAGTGAGAATGACCGGGCATCAAGATAATGCCGGCAGTAAAAGCTATACCTATACCGGCGATGGTATGGGTATAACGTTCGACCAATGCAATAAAACTTTCACTCATATTATGCTGTTTTTAGTACTGATTGTGAGCCAAATTCTATTAAAAATGCTTTAATAAACTGATCGATATCGCCATCCATTACACCACGCGTATCGCTGGTTTCAACATTGGTTCTGTGATCTTTGACCATATTATACGGGTGAAATACATATGAACGAATTTGACTTCCCCATTCGATCTTTTTCTTTGCACCTTCAACGGCATCACGCTTTGCCGCTTCCTCTTCACGCTTTTTCTGATATAATCGCGCTTTTAACATCACCATAGCACGCTCGCGGTTCTGATGCTGCGAACGTTCCTGCTGACAGGAGACAACAATTCCGGAGGGTAAATGCCGCAACCGAACGGCAGTTTCAACTTTATTCACATTCTGACCGCCCTTGCCTCCGGCCCGAAAAGTATCCATTTCCAGGTCAGCTGGATTGATTTCAATATCAAACTCACTTTCGTTTTCAATTTCCGGATAGACAAAAACGGATGCGAATGATGTATGCCGGCGTGCATTGGCATCAAACGGCGAAATACGAACAAGCCGATGGACACCGTTTTCCGCTTTCAGATACCCGTACGCATAATTACCTTTGATCTCGATGGTAGCGCTTTTGATACCCGCACCATCGCCCTCAAGCATATCAAACAATGTTGTCTGAAAACCTCTCCGTTCTGCCCAGCGCAGGTACATACGCATCAACATTTGCGCCCAGTCCTGTGCCTCGGTGCCTCCTGCTCCGGCATGAATCGTGAGCAATGCATTGCGCCGGTCATCCTCATCGCTCAACATACTATAAAATTCTAGATCGGTAACACCCTCTTTTACTTTTTTCAATTCTGCTTCAATTTCAGAATGTAAAGAATTGTCATCGGATTCTTCATCAAGTTCGATAAGGGTTTCCAGATCTTCGATTTGTTTATTCAGTTCGGCCCACGAATCCACCCAATCTTTACGCGTTGTGATTTCGCGCATTACTTTTTGTGCGGCGATATTATCATCCCAGAAACCTGGTTCCTGGGTCTTTTCCTGCAACTCCGCTATCTCGTGTTCTTTCTGCTCGATGTCAAAGATACCTCCGCAGATAGAGTATTTTTTCCCGAAGGTCTTTAATTTCAGTTTTTATATCTTGCATACTATCACCTCAGTCAATTTATACAGTTTCTTCAATATCAATTTCCATTCGTAATAATGCCGCTGCAAACGTTTTACCCTGTGCATCGGTCATCAGCGATTTTGTACCGCCTCCACCGAGAGCACCGTGAAGCAGAAAATTCAAAGCACCGAGATTCGGTAATTCAAATCGTTCAACATCGCCTTTTACCATCTCTCCGAAAAACGATTTAACTCTTTCGGCCGTAACATATTTTTTCAAAATCGGATAATGCTTTTCTTCACGGGCAATCAATCCGATATTAGCCGTATCACCTTTATCGCCCGAGCGGGCATGTGCTATATCAATTAAACGTATATGCATATCAAATTTGTTCTATTATTATATTGGGAGTCACGGCGTTCTTGGGCATCAATGCCGGCCAAAATGCAATTACTTCACTCGGTTTCGGCCTTCCGCCGGCAAAACCGGTCACACTCGGCGGACCGGTTAAAATCAGCGGTGCAATCTCCTTGCCGAACCGTTCCACCATTTTAAAATCCTTGCCGCGAACACCGAATCGCAACACAACCTCATTAATGTGGTCTGGCATCGAAACGAGGTGTCCGTGACAGGCATTCACCCCGACAAACTCGGTCCGGATTTCCTCAAACTTCAAACCGAGATTTTCCAGACGTTTTCGTAAAATTGTATCGGCTGCCTTCGCTTTTTCAAACGCATCGGGCCAGGTATATGTTAATGTACTGACTGCCGTATATCCATCAGCATACGACATTGATACTTTGTACGTATCGGTACAGGGTTTTCCCTTTACGCCGGTCATCTTAACACGATCCGGTCCGTCATCCGATAATTGAACAGTAGTAAAATCTGCTATCGTCTCCGGTGTAATGTAATTTCCAGGATCGCCGATTTCATAAAGCAACTGTTCTTTTACCGTTTGTTGTGTTACCAAACCGCCGGTTCCTTCGTGTTTAGTAATTACAATACTACCATCGGCATACGCTTCGGTGATCGGGAAACCAATATTTTCAAGTTCCGGAACGCTCTTCCAATCGGCAGAAAAATTCCCGCCAGTCGCCTGCCCACCGCATTCCATTATGTGTCCCGCTATTGTACCGGCAGCCAGTTTATCCCAGTCGCCTTCTTTCCAGCCATATTCATAGATCATGGGAGCAAGCGTTAAACCGGTATCGGTTGTACGTCCCGTGATAACAATATCGGCACCTTGCTGCAATGCATCTACTATCGGAAATGCACCAAAATAAACATTAGCACTGGAAATTTTATCAGCAATGACACCGACATCCTCACCGGTTTCCATGTTCCGGAATTCAATACCCTGCGAGCGGAATTCATCCATCCGCTCCAATATGTCATCACCAGTAACAACACCGATTTTTAACCCTTTAATTCCCAGTTCACGGGCACTTGCCAGGATTGCCTCAGCACAAGCCTGTGGATTGACTCCTCCTCCGTTTGTAATAATTTTTACATTTCGATCAATACAATCGGGAAGGATATCGGCAATAAGTGGTACAAGGTCTTTTGCATAGCCGAGTGACGGATCGCGCTTCTTTTGTTTTTGCATAATGGACATAGTTACCTCGGCAAGATAATCCATTACCAGATAATCAACCGGTCCTTTGGTAACCTGCATTTTCGGAGCAGTTAACAAGTCACCCCAGAATCCTTGTCCGCTTGCTATGCGTATTGGTTCTTTCATATGTTATAATCTTAATTTCAGATGTAATTCTTTTAACTGCTCTTCAGAAACTTCAGAGGGTGAGCCATCCATAAGTGACAAACCGCTGCTCGTCTTCGGAAAAGCTATGACATCACGAATCGATTTCTGGCCGGCAAACAACATCACAAGACGATCGAATCCGAATGCAATACCTCCGTGTGGTGGAGCACCGTACTTGAACGCATCCATTAAAAATCCAAACTTCATTGCAGCTTCCTCCGGACTGATACCGAGCTTATCAAATACAATCGATTGCAGCTCGGGAGTATGGATCCTGATGCTTCCGCCGGCGATCTCATTTCCATTCATCACAAGATCGTAAGCCCGTGCTTTGACTCCCTCAACACTCTCTTTTAATTTCTCGATATCTTCAATTCGCGGCGATGTAAACGGATGGTGCATTGCATAATATCGTTTATCCTCTTCATCCCACTCGAATAATGGAAATTCAGTCACCCAATGTAAATCAATTTTATCATGGTCAATAAGCTCCAACCGTCTGCCGAACTCAAGCCGAAGATCACCGAGCACACTATAACAATTTTTCCAGGAATCGGCGACGATTAATATTAAATCACCGGTCATAGCACCGACAGCGTTAGCTATTGCTTTAAGATCGTCCTGTGAAAGAAATTTTTGAACAGGGGTCTCATAGCCGTTATCGGTTACTTTGACATACACCAACCCCTTTGCACCCAGTGATTTGGTTAAATCCACAAGGTTATCAAGTTGATTGCGGGTATATGAAGCACATCCCGGAGCAACAAATCCTGCAACGGCACCGCCGTTTTTAATTGTATCACTGAAAACTTTAAATGGTACATCCTTCACGATATCCGACAGGGTTGTAATTTCAAGCCCGAATCTTCTATCCGGTTTGTCGGTACCGTATCGCTCCATCGCGTCTTTGAAACTCATGCGGTCGAATGGTGCAGTAACTTCAACGTCGAGCACTTCTTTCAACAAACGCACCAGTAATCCTTCAGAGACGGTAAAAACATCATCTTCATCGACAAACGACATCTCGAGATCGATTTGTGTGAATTCCGGCTGCCGGTCGGCACGAAGATCTTCATCGCGGAAACACTTAACTATTTGAAAGTACCGGTCAAAGCCGGAGACCATCAAAATTTGTTTATATGTTTGTGGTGACTGTGGTAAGGCATAAAACTTACCTTTATTCACTCTGCTCGGCACCAGAAAATCCCGTGCACCTTCAGGGGTGCTTTTCATCAGAAACGGCGTTTCGATTTCTACAAATCTATGTTCATCAAAATAGCTTCGTGTCACCTGTGCCATAGCGTGCCGCATCAGTAAATTATCGCGCATTGCCGGACGACGCAGGTCAATATAGCGATAGCGCAGCCGGTGATCTTCGCTAACATCCACACGGTCTTTAATTTGAAACGGTGGCGTCTCCGCTTTATTTAATACCTCAAGCTCTTTGACTACAATATCAACTTCACCTGTCGGTATATTCGGATTATAGGTACCTTCGGGTCGTTCTTCTACGACCCCACTAACGGCTACAACATATTCACCACGCAACAATTGAGCACGGCGATACAATTCTTCATCATGTTGAGGGGCGAATACGATTTGCGTTACACCATACCGGTCGCGCACGTCGAAAAATACAACACCTCCCAGATCACGGCGGGTATCGATCCAGCCGTTCAGGACAACCATTTCACCGATATGATGTCTCCGCAACTCACCACAAGTGTGAGTACGTTTGAGAAATGCTTTATTTCCGTTTTTCACAGTTTCCATTGCAGGGCTGATTAATGATACAAAAATGTCGTAAACTTATAATATACAAAAAGATACATAAGGGAGCAATTATTCTCGGAAATGAAATAAAATGGGGCACAGGAATTGTGCCCCGGGGAATGTTTTATGCCGCAACAACGTGCTTTTCAACTTTTTCAACAAGATGACGCTTGGGCACCGCACCAATAATCTGGTCTACAACCTGTCCGTCCTTAAATACCAACAACGTCGGAATGCTTCGTATGCCGAATTTCCCGGCTGTTTGCGGATTAGCATCCACATCGAGTTTTGCAACCTTTACTTTACCCTCATATTCCTTTGCAATTTCCTCAACTACAGGTGCAACCATTTTACACGGTCCGCACCATTCTGCCCAGAAATCTACGAGTACAGGTGTATCGGCTTTCAATACTTCGTTTTCAAAATTAGAATCAGATACTTCAATCGGTTTCATAATTATCTCCTTATTAATTAATCTTTACAGAATTTTCCCCGAGTAATCGGTGTACTTCTTCAAGGAAGGAATCATTCGGATCGATCATATACTTCCTGCTGTACCATCGCTTCGAGACTGCCGTGCCTGCATTTTCAACGACAAAGGTACACGAACAGTTCCCTTGATGCTGCTCGAAAATTTCACGTAATCGTTTGATTGCATCTTCCCGCACCGCATGCAAATCAATAGAGATTACTACCTGTTTTGCATAATGCTGATGCGCTTCACTTAACGGGCGAATGACCGATGGCAATATCTTTAGTGTATCGTCGGTCGGTTGTGCTTTTCCTTCTATAATTACTAATGAATCGGGATACAGTATATGTTTGTAATTCTTATAGGGATCGGAAAAGACGATCAATTCTCCTTTGCCGGTGAAATCCTCCATCGAAACGAACGCCATCGTATTGCCCTTGCGGTCAATCTTTGTCCGCACGGCAGTTATAATACCGCACACGCGAACATTTGAGTCGAACTCCACCAGATCAGCTTCACCGAATTTTGCCGTTGAAAATGCTTCAACCTCGCGTTCGTATTTTTTCAGCGGGTGACCTGAAACATAAAACCCGAGTAATGCTTTTTCGCGTGAAAGTTTTTCAGCTTCACCCCACGGTTCAACATCCGGCATCGCCGGATATTGCACTTCTGTTTCCTGGCCGGTTCCTCCAAGATCGAAAAGATTCGATTGGCCTGCAAGAGCATGTTTCTTTTGCGATTGACCGTATGCAACCGCTCTGTCGACTGTTTGAAGTAATTTAGCTCGGTTCGGTTCAATTGTATCAAAGGCGCCCGCCTGAACCAGACTTTCAATGTTCTTTTTATTCACCGTCCGCAGATCAACACGGGTACAAAACTCAAAAATATTCTTGAACGTTCCGCCCTTATTTCTTACACGAACTATCTCGTGGACAGCACCGGTGCCGACATTCTTGATTGCCGCAAGGCCAAACCGCACACTATCACCCGCAACGACAAAATTCCAGTCACTTTCATTGACATCGGGCGGCAGAACATTAATCCCGAGTTTACGGCACTCATCGATAAATAATACGATCTTATCGGTGTTGTTAATTTCGCTTGTCATTGTGGATGCCATAAACTCGGCCGGATAATGAGTTTTCAGGTAGGCAGTCTGATACGCAAGCACCGAATATGCAACACTATGCGATTTGTTAAAACCGTACGAGGCAAATTTATCGATAAGATCGAATATCTCGGTAGCAGTTCGTTTCGGCGTTCCCTTTTTTGCAGCTCCTGCAATAAACTCTTTCTTTTGTTCCGCCATCAGGGCTTTATCTTTTTTACCCATCGCACGGCGCATTATATCCGCAGCGGCAAGGGTAAAGCCTGCAATGACGCTGGCAATTTTCATTACCTGCTCCTGATACACGATGACACCGTAGGTCTCTTTCAGTATTGGTTCGAGATCAGGATGCAGATAATTGATATCCTTACGCCCGAACTTCCGGTCAATGAAATCGTCTATCATACTCATCGGACCCGGACGATACAGTGCGTTCATGGCAACAAGATCATTGACAGACTCAGGTTTCAGCTTCTTTAAATAATCCTGCATACCGCGGGATTCAAACTGAAATACAGCTACTGTTAAACCTCTGGAGAATAACTCAAAGGTTTTTTGATCATCCATCGGGATTTCATCAAGATCGATTTTCTTTCCGGTCTTTTTTTCGATCATTTCGAGCGTATCTTCAATAACGGTAAGCGTTCGTAATCCGAGAAAATCCATCTTTAACATGCCTGCATCTTCGAGATCTTTCATGTTATACTGGGTCATCAACTCGGTTTGCGGAGTTTTATACAGCGGCACGTATTCACTTACCGGTCCCGGCGCAATGACAACACCTGCAGCGTGAGTGCTGACATTCCTGTTCATCCCTTCAAGTACTGTAGAAATCTTAACAAGGTTTTTAATCTTCGGATCGTTGCTTGATTTCAACCATCTCAATTCCGGTACAGACTTCAATGCTTCCCGTATCGGCATTACCCGTCCCTGCGATACCGGTATTTGCTTTGTAATAGACTCAACCGTGCTTAACGGAATACCAAGTACCCGCCCGACATCTTTGAGCACCGCGCGGGATGACAGCGTTCCGAATGTTATTATCTGGGAAACAGATTCTTCACCGTATTTATCACGTACATACTGAATAACTTTTTCCCGTTTCCGGTCGGAAAAATCTACGTCGATATCGGGCATGCTGACGCGATCGGGATTCAGAAAGCGTTCAAAGAGCAATCCGTACTCAAGGGGATCGACATTGGTGATACCAAGTGCATACGCCACGATACTCCCTGCAACACTCCCGCGTCCGGGTCCGACAAGCACATCCATCTCTTTTGCGGCACGTATAAAATCATATACGATAAGAAAATAGCCCGAATAACCCATAGACTTGATGACATCAAGCTCTTTTCGAACACGTTCTTCAATTTCCGGGGTTATCTCATCATACCGCTCTTTCATGCCTTCAAGGGTTAGTTTTTCGAAATAATCATCCAGAGTATTTACACCAGCATCTGGGGGAATCGGAAATTCGGGCATGTGGTTTGTCTTGAGATCGAGCTCGACATTGCATTTCTCTGCAACTTCAAGGGTCGACTCAATTGCCTCGGGCCATTTCTTGAATACCTCATGCATCTCTTCGGCACTTTTAAAATAGATCTGATCGGTACCGTATCGCAGCACATCAATATCCTGCGCATTGGTGCTGTTCGCATCGGGAATCTTCAGCATCACATTATGCGGTATAGCGTGATCTTTTTCGATATAGTGAATATCATTTGTGCCGATAAGTTTCAGGTTAAGTTCTCTGGCGATCCGGGGCATACCTTCGAGTACGTTTTTCTCCGGTGCATAATTATGATTCTGGATCTCGAGATAAAAATCATCTCCGAAGATATTCTTGTAAACGACCGCTGCTTCTTTCGCTGCATCATAGTTACCATCGACAAGATGTGCAGCTACAACGCCACCTGCACACGCAGAGAGACACACTACCCCTTCGGAATATTCTTTTAAAAGTTCAGCATCAATGCGGGGTTTGTAATAAAATCCTTCGGTGTGACCGAGTGTACAAAGCTTGATAAGATTTTGATACCCGGTATTATTTTTAGCCAGCAACACGATGTGATGATATACGTTTCGTTTCCCGCTCCTGCCATTACCGCTGTTACCGTTTGCGCTTTGATCTGATTTATCGAACCGGCTGCCACGGGTCACAATGTAAAACTCCGATCCGAGGATCGGTTTAATACCGGCTTTCTTTGCTTTCTTATAAAACTCGATCGCACCAAACATAACACCATGATCGGTCAATGCAAGAGCTTTCATGGTATGCCGTACCGCAGCATTGACCAGATCGTCGATTGTTGCAGCACCGTCGAGCAAACTGTAGTGTGAATGATTATGAAGATGGACGAACTCAGCCATATAAACTTCTTAAATAAAATTAAACGCTAACAATTTCACTTCGGTCATTGCTTCCATCGCATATCGAATCCCTTCGCGACCATGCCCGGAATTCTTAACACCACCGTAGGGCATATTATCGATCCGGTAGGTCGGGAAATCGTTTACGATCAAACTGCCGACATCGATTTGTTCGTATGCGTAAAATATATTCCGGAAATCGTTCGAAAAAATACCGGCTTGCAATCCGAACTCACTGTCATTCACACCGTCAATCGCTTCCTGAATATCACGAAAACGGTGAATGGTCGCAACCGGCCCGAACACTTCCTCGCAATACACTTTCATACTGGGCATGGTGTTGGAGAGCAACGTCGGTTCAATGATAATACCTTTCCGCTTGCCGCCGTGCAGCACGTTTGCGCCTCCCTTTTTCGCTTCCTCAATCCAAGCTTCCACCCTATCGGCAGCTTCCTTATCAATTAAAGAGCTTACCATTGTTTCATCTTCAAGCGGATCACCGACTACAAGTTCTTTCATTGCTTCCTTAAAACGCAGCAGATAATCATCGTAGATATCTTCGTGTACAAATATTCGCTGCACTTTAATACAAATTTGCCCGGCATTTGCATACGCACCGAATGCTATACGATTCACTGCATAATCAAGGTTTGCAGTTCGATCGACTATTACTCCTGCATTCCCTCCAAGCTCAAGTAAAACTTTCTTTTTACCGGCTTTACTTTTCAACTTCCACCCAACTTCCGGGCTTCCGGTAAAGCTTAACATCTTAAATCTATCATCAGTTACAAGCTTATCTGCCACTTCAATCTTGCAAGGCAGAACATTAAACGTACCCGGGGGAGCACCGGCATCAAGTACAATTTGTGCCAACCAGAGTCCGGTTAACGGTGCCTGTGGCGGGGGTTTTAATACCATGGTATTTCCCGATGCAATACACGGGGCGATCTTATGTGCGATCAGATTTAACGGAAAATTAAACGGGGATATTCCACTGACAGGCCCGATGGGGAACCGGCGTGTAAGCGACCACCTCCGCTCTGAATGTGATGCAAGATCAAGCGGAATAGTTTCACCATAGATACGCTTTGCTTCCTCAGCTGCTATAGTAAACGTTAATATTGCCCGGTCAACCTCGACCAGTGTTTGCGATATAGGCTTAGCGGATTCTTCGGCCATTGTCAGTGCAATTTCTTTTCGTACCTTTTTGAGACGTGAAGCGATCTCTACCAATATCTCCGATCGTTTGTACGACGGCATACGTTTGGTTTGATCGTATGCTTCAACAGCAGAGACTATGGCATCTTCCATATCCTGTTCTTGTGCCTGACAGATATCGGCGATTACTTTACCGGTATATGGATTTCGGTTCGGTTCCTTTTCAGATGAAGATCGCCATTCTTTTCCGACAAGGAATTTATGTTCCTGTGGCATTTGCTAATTCCTGCTAATAATCTAGTTTTTCGATTTTATTTAATATATCTTCTATTGCAACTACCGAACGCTCTCCCGTTCCGCGCACCTTGGTCTCAACATTTCCATCACGAAGATTCTTCTCACCGGCGATAATGTGCAGCGGCATACCCAACAGATCGGCATCTTTAAATTTCACTCCAGCCGAAACATCGTCCCGGTCATCGAATATAACCTCATATCCATTATCGATGAGAAGCTGATATACATTTTCGGATGCTTCACGCACCATTTCATTTTTCATGTTCAATCCGATCAGATGTATGTGGAACGGTGCGATCGTCTTATTCCAGATGATACCGTTCTCATCATGATTCTGTTCGATATAGCTTGCAATGATACGCTCAACGCCGATACCATAACTTCCCATTATAATTGGCTGCTCATCGCCTTTCTCGTTCAGGAAATATGCTTTCAGATCTTCAGCATATTTTGTGCCGAGCTTAAAAATGTGTCCGATCTCAATAGCATTTACGACCCGGAGTTGGTTACCGCATTCAACGCACGCCTCTCCTTCTTTAACCTCGCGCAGATCGTAATAACCATCGAGGTTTACATCGCGTTTAATGTCTATATTTCCAATATGGTAATCGTCTTTGTTTGCACCGCTGACCAACCCGTTGGCATCTTTCAATCGATTATCGGCGATGATCTTGAAATTTTTCAAACCTACCGGTCCGAGTGATCCGGAGTGCGCACCGGTAAGCGGTTCAATTTCATCGGGGTGCATAGGACGTATATTTCCACCCAGAGCACTGGCAAGCTTCGTTTCATTCAAAACATCGTTGCCGACCATAAGCACAAGAATCGGCGTTTCGTTGTTCTGCATATAAACAAGCGATTTCGCCAATTTTTCTGCCGGAACATTTAAAAATTCAACAAGTTCATCTATTGTCCGCACGTTCGGTGTGTGGATATCCTCAAGCTCCGGGTTATTATCGGAACGGGGCAGCGGCGGGATATTCGATTCGGCCACTTCGACATTTGCCGCATAGCCGCAATTGCTGCATACCGCACACGTATCCTCACCTGACGGCGACTCGACCATAAATTCCTGTGAACCTGATCCGCCCATCGCGCCGCTCGAAGCTCCTACAATAAAGAACTTTAATCCGCACCGTGCAAATATTTTCTTATATGCCTCGGCGTGCTTATCATAACTTTCATCAAGGCCCTCCCACGAAGTATCCATACTATACGCATCTTTCATGACAAATTGCCGTCCGCGCAGAACACCGGAGCGGGGACGCGGTTCATTGCGAAATTTTGTCTGTATCTGATACCAGATCTGCGGCATATCCCTATAGGAACGCAGGAAGTTCTTCGCAATCGAACAGATAACTTCTTCGTGCGTCGGTGCGAGCACCATCGGACGATTTTTTACATGAAACATGATATCGCCAAAGTCATCGACACGACCGGTTTCCTGCCATAATTCAAGGGGATTTAACGCGGGAAGAAATAATTCCTGCCCTCCGATTGCATTCATCTCCTCGCGAATGATCTGCATAACCTTGAGCATAACCCGTTGCCCGATCGGTAAATGTGAGTAAATACCTGCAGCAAGCGGGCGAATAAGTCCCGCCCGGAGCATAAGAATGTGACTTGGAATAGTTGCATCTACGGGTACTTCTTTTTGAGTGGGGAAAAATGATGAGCTGAATTTCACGTCGGGTTTATATCTCCTTTTTATATTAATCGATATTCATTAAATATTGCTATTTAAATTTATAAGTGTGGCACTGATCACCTCATCACTACGACTCCGGATCTTCTCCAGCATCGCATCGGTCGGTTTATTATCGAGCTGAATAGTACAACAGGCTGCTATTTTTCCATCGAAGATAACGTTCTCAAGTTCTTCGGCATTGATGTTTCCTTCTTTTAAGACTGTCATAACATTTGCCAGAACGCCGGGCTTATCGTAATGCCGTACAACCAATTGCCATTCGGCATCGGTGGTTTCACATCGGTTCACCCAATTTCTCACTTGTCCCTGAGATACGTATTCACGAACAATGGATACCGCATCTGCAGCAACTGCATTTTGCGCCTGCTCGGTCGATGCACCAATGTGATGAGTTACATATATATTTTCAATATTCTGTAAGGTACTTGAGAAATCGCCTTCTTTCTGTTCAGGCTCGTCATCGAACACATCCAGTCCTGCTCGTATTTTTCCATCTTTTACTGCTTTCACAAGCGCGTCTTCATCGACGACCTCTGCACGGGCAGTGTTGATGAAAATTGTTCCGGGTTTCATTCGTTCAATTACAGCTTTTGATATAATGCCTTTTGTATCAGGTTTTAATGCAAGATGCACCGACACGATATCGACGACATCGACAAGGTCTTCAATTCTTTTACAATGGTTTACTCCGATCTCTGCAGCACGTTCGGGGGTTAATGAACGGGACCAGGCAAAGACTTCGATGCCGAACGACTGTGCCCGTTTGATCAGTTCCTGACCTATTTTACCGGTTCCGATAATGCCGAGTTTTTTGCCCAACAAACCGTCAGCTTTTGAATATGTTGCTTTATTCCACTTTCCATTACGAAAATCTATAACGTTATCGGGGATCTTCCGATCGATAGCAAGTATCAATCCCATAGCAAGTTCTGCAACGGCAATGGAATTTTTTCCGGGGCAATTTGCTACATAAATACCTTTTGCACTTGCTGCTTTTAAATCAATATTGTTTACACCCGCCCCGGCACGAATTATTAAACTCAACTCATCGCTATTTTTGATACATGCTTCATTCACGACGGTGGATCGGACGATAACGATGGATGCATTTTTTGCCGCGTCGACAAGGTCGTCTGCACCTAATTTTGGATTGTAAATTACATCGAGATTGAGATTTTGCAATTCAGTTATATATTTTTCCGGAAATTTATCGGCGACCACTACTCTCATAGCGTCACTCCTTTCTTTCGATCATTTGCTTGTCGGGGATGTTTATTTTGAAGCTTAAGATGCTGTTTAATATACAATAAAATGTGCAAAATTTCACCCCATTTCAAATTTGAGCAGCGAATGAGCTTTGCGTAACGCCCGTTCGACTTCTACCGGACGCTTTGCCCGTGAAAAAATAAAACCAGGATATTTTCCACTTTCCGGAAGGGGAATAAGTTCCTCTCCCTCCCGCACGGTTATCACTACATCAGTTATACAGGGTACCTGTTTAGCTTCTTGTTTCCCGTAAATTTTCCGGACAATTCCACGGCCGGGCACCGGCAGCATCATTACACCAACGGCATCTTTTTCACGCCGATATGAGTACACCGGTTCATCCAATGCATCACGAACGATTAATTCTTCGAGTGTGCTGTTTGTAGTACCGGTCGCCGGATCTTCAAAACGCAAGATCTGTGCACAATATCCACCGATGGAACGAGCTGCTAATTCTATCAGATATATGCCTGTTTCATTAAACCGGAGTTCAGCATGAACCGGTCCGGTCATTAAACCCATTGCTTGCGCGGCATTTTTTACAACTTCAAATATCTCCGATTGTATTTTTGTACTATGCCGCGACGGTGTTGTATACATAGTCTCTTCAAAGAAAGGTCCACGAAGCGGTTCCGGTTTATCAAACAAGACTAACGGATGTAATTTTTCATCAATAAGTAAACCATCGACGGCGACCTCATCACCGTCAATATATTCTTCAATTAGAATAGTCTTAGCTTCTTGCCCTTTTTCATGGGCAACGAGTGTGGATATAATGTTACGGATGAGGGAAACTGCTTCGTGCAGTTCTTGCCGGTTGGTAACCTTAACAACTCCGCGGCTGCCTGATAATGCAACCGGTTTCACGACAGCCGGATAGGTTGTTATTTCATTCAGTTTTTCTTTATCATCATTGAGTGATGCTTTTCGATATGCAGGCTGGGGTATATTATGCTGCGACAAGAATTCACGCATTATATACTTGTTGCGGGCGGCAGTAACCGAAATAATTGTGTTGTGATTGAGATTCAGTTCCTCAGCAATTGCCGATGCCGCTATCACCGATTGATCATCCACTCCGATCACTGCATCTACCGGGTATTTTTTTGCAAAAGATCTCGCTGTTTCAACAGCTTGGGGGAGATTATGTATATCAAGAGAAAGGAAACCCGCGGGATTCATTGCCGCGAGTGTGCTCTTATGATTCGATCCGACAGTAATTTCAACTCCCATTGCTCTTGCTGCTTCCACAAATGCTGTTGCCCTATACGAGGTAGCCGGAATGAGCAATAGAATTCTGCGCATAAATTATTTTGCAATTGTATTTTTATGGTTCTATACCAAGCACCAGCTTGCCAAATTGTTCCGCATCCTCCATACGATGGTGGGCTTTCGCAGCGTCGGCAAGGGGCATAACAGAATCTATGACCGGTTTAATTGTATCCGATGAATACAATTCCAGCATCTTTTCAAAATCACTCGGCGACCCCATTGTCGTACCGAAAATATTAAGTTGTTTCCAAAATATTCTTCGGACAGTAACATTATCCGACGGTCCTAACGTGGCTCCATACATAACGATTGTGCCGCCCGGTTTTGCTACATCGAGAATTGCGTCAAAATTTTCCCCACCGGTGCCGTCAACCACCACATCGATTCCGCTTTCACCGGATATCTCTTTTAACTTCTGACGCCAATTATCATTTTTATAATTAACGCCATCCTCAGCGCCCAATTCACGGGCACGATCGATTTTCTTATCGCTGCCCGAGGTTACAAACACCCGTGCTCCTGCTTTACGGGCAATTTGCAAAGCAAAACACGCAACTCCGCCTCCTATTCCGGTGATCAGAACGGTCTGACCACTTTGTACATCGGCTCTCGAGATAACTGCACGGTATGCTGTCAGCCCGGCAAGCGGGATTGCCGCCGCTTCTTCCCATGACAGATTCCCAGGTTTTTCATAAATGTTCTCGCCAGGTACAGCAACATAGTTCGCATACGTACCATTATCGGGCAATCCGAGAATCCGGAAGTTATTATCCTGGACACGTTCATCACCTCCCCATGCAAGACAGGGATTTATGAGAACTTCTTTACCAACCAGTGATGCATTGACACCGTTTCCGGTTGCGGTAACAATTCCTGCTCCGTCGGATCCGAGTATAATCGGTAATTTAATATTTGCATATCTTCCCCGGCGAATCCAGACATCGCGTCGGTTTAGCGCCGCAGCATGTAACTGCACGACGACTTCACCTTCTTTTGGTTCCGGCTCGGCGACATTTTCAACATTCAGTTTTTCCGGTTCACCAAGTTCGTGAAGCACGACTGCCTTCATGGTCGACTCCGCATTATTAGAGTATGAACAATTATTTGCTTGAGGGCGCGTAATACGGGTTTGTACCTGACGCGTGGTCAGTTACATCAAGGATACTTCCGACCTGAGGAACGTACTGGCGGATCATTTTCTCAATTCCCTGCCGGAGTGTAACATTGGCCATACCGCATCCCTGGCATCCACCACCGAGTTGTAAATACACATTGTTCTTCTTTACATCGACCAACTCAACAAAACCGCCGTGAGAAGCAACGGCAGGATTCACCTGCGTGTCAATCAGTTCTTTTACTTTCGCACGCAGTTCTTCTTCAGATGGCAAGTTTTTTTCTATTTCGTCAGAGATAGGAGCTTCTCCCGATTGTAATTGCTCGCGAATAAATGTACCAATTTGTTTTGCAATCGGCATCCAATCTTCGTGGTCTGCTTTGGTTACCTTTACAATATTATCGTGCACAAGTACCGATGCAATGTTCGGTAACTCAAATATCTTTTCAGCAAGCGGCGAACCTTCTGCTTCTTTTTTACTGGAAAAATATACAGCTCCTTGTTCATATACAGGTCTGTCAACGGTAAATTGACAGTTTTCCTGTGAAGCAACCTGCGCCTGTATTTTAATCTCTTCTGCCATAGTTTATCATCCTTTTATTCTTAAATACTAATTTGTTCTTTCGTCGGTTCAGCACAACAAAACCACGGTTCGGTAATGCGCGGTGCCCGTTTTCTCTGTTCAAACGCCTGATAGTGAAACGGTTCCGGCGGCACTTCTCCTCTCGCAGCATATGCTGCTTCGCGAATGAGTTTATATGTCTGCGCCGGATCCTGATTCGTACATCCTGCCTCCTCAACCAGAACTGATATTCGCCGGTATAACGAATCCATTCTTGGATCAGGATGCTCCCACCGGTAGTATAACGATTCCTGGTCAAGTTTACCAAGATACGGTTTTATCTCCTGCCGGTCCAGCAAGCGTGAATCCGGCGGGATGAGCAGCCGTATAGATAATTGCACAGGGTCAACATTATCAATTAAACGTTCTTGATAGACAAATTCAACTATTTCTATATAATCGTCAATGGTCGTCCACGGTGTAAATGCAACCCAGGTCGGTCGCATTTCTATACCGGCATCCCTTACAATTTCAATCGACCGGTATACGTCTTCGCGTGTGTGCCCTTTATCAAGATATGCCAGCACGTTATTATTAAGTGATTCCACAGCCGATATAATAAATATACAGCCGAGGTCTTTAAATTGCGGGAGCAGCTTACTATACTTTATCAGATGCTCAACCTTTGCAGTGAAATCAAACGTAAGATGCGGATATTCCCGATGCATTTCCCGGGCTATCTTCAATGAGTGTGTAGGCCCGTTGAGAAAATCAGGATCACCGAAAGTAATATGCTGCGCTCCCATTTCAACCTGTTTGCGGATGTCATCAAGAATGATATCTCGCGGTACGGCGAAAAATCTGCCGTGGTATACAGCCGGTATAGGGCAATGCAAACAATTGTGCAAACATCCCCGTGTTGTCTCCACGTATCCGACTAGTCGCTCTTGACCGTTCCATTCGAGTTTGGCATATTCTTCAAGCGGTTTCAGTCCATCACGGTTTACCGGCGGAAATTCGAGTCGCTGCAGGTTCGGTTCTCGTTTGATCTTGACCGAACCGGTAATTGGTCGCGACATTGCTGCACGTGATTCAACCTGCCGCACTATATCGACAAGTTGCTCCTCATATTCACCTCCCACTATTGAGTCCGCCACCGTTTCAAGTAAATAATCTGCATTCAACGCTGCATACATCCCGTAGAAACAGATATGACATCCGGGATTGAGCTCACGAATCCTTCTTGCGGCATTGATACCAATTCTCATTGCAGTGTGCATCGGTGTCGAGATTCCGACAAACCGTGCAAGTTTGATCATCGCCTCATCCAGGCTATCGACACTAATATCATGTGCGGCAGGATTGTACCCTGCCTCTTGCAGAAATCCCATAGGCACCGCCAGGCCCGCCGGTTGATGTCCCAGTTCATAACATGAAATAAGGACGATCGCACCATGATCGCGTAAACTCGCAGTGCGAAACCGGTGTTGTGGCAATTCGATCTGTACAGGTACAGTGTTCATAGTTAATAAAAAAGGGACGTGTGTCCCTTTTGAAGTTTATTGTTAGAAAAACTCTACTACCCGGTGGCTTAAACACCAAAGGAGCTTCCGCATCCGCATGTTTTTGTTGCCGATGGGTTATTAAAAACAAATCCCTGACCGTTCAGGCCATCGGTGTAATCGAGAACCGTGCCACGCAGATACATCAGACTCCGCTCATCGACAAGGAGTTTTACTCCTTTATTTTCTATGACAATATCACCTTCCCGCTGACTTTCTTCAAAGGCAAGCATATAGGACATTCCAGAACAGCCACCACCCTTAACACCCACACGCAGCATATGTTCTGCCGGAATGTTATTCTCTTCTTTAATTTTGCCTATCTCCCCGGCTGCCTTCTCGGTTAGCTCGATGTCCTTTTGTACATCCAGACCAGGAATAGTTTGGTTGTTGGTATTTTGTGTATCAGACATTGTAAAACCTCCCTTTAAACATAACGTATACTATAAACCAAGCTCAAGTTTTGCTTCCTCACTCATCATCTCTGGATTCCACGGCGGGTCCCAGACGATATCCACCTTAGCATCCTCTACTCCTTCAACACCCTTCACTCTTTGTTCGACCTCCTTGGGCAATGTACCTGCAACCGGACAAGCCGGCGAGGTGAGCGTCATTCGAACATTTACTTTATTATCACCATCGACGTGCACATCATAAATCAACCCGAGTTCATAAATATTCACGGGAATTTCCGGATCGTAGCACGTACGAATAGCATCGATAATTTTTTTCTTCAATAATTCTCTATCTTCCATAACTTTCACTTTTCTGTCGATACGACATCATCTTTATTTTCGAGTGCAGCCCGGAGCGTATGCCATGCAAGACTTGCACATTTTACCCGTGCCGGAAATTCACTGACCCCTGCAAAGGCGGCAAGTTTACCCAGCCGATCAAGTTCTTCCATCGGATCTACACCACCGGTCACCAGCTTATGAAAAACTTCGATAAGCTCTTCGGCTTCCTCTTTCGTTTTCCCTTTCAATAATGAACTCATCACAGAGGCGGATGCTTTTGATATCGCACACCCGGCACCCTCAAAGCTTACATCCTGTATAATATTATTTTCTACGCGAAGATATATATCATACTTATCGCCGCATAATGGATTATATCCTTCAGCATGGCGATTTGCATTTTCAAGTTTTTTGAAATTATGCGGGCTTTTATTGTGATCCAGGATTATATCCTGGTATAGTGATTTCAATTCAGACATTACTGAAACACCTTCTTTGCTTTATTAATGCTCTGTACAAGCGCATCAACTTCATCTCTTGTGTTATACAAAGCAAACGATGCCCGCGCAGTTGCCGGTACTCCAAACCGCTGCATAACCGGCTGGGTGCAATGATGTCCTGTTCGTATCGCAACACCCTCCGAATCGATAATGGTTCCGATATCGTGAGGGTGAACATCTTCCAGCATAAAGGATACAACAGCCGTTTTATGTCGTGCCGTTCCAATGATTCTCAGCCCATCGACCTTTTTCACCGCTTCAGTAGCATAGGCAAGCAGATCTTGTTCGTAGATGTATACATCATCAAGATTAATATCGTTAAGATAATCGACTGCATACCCCAACCCGATCGCACCGGCAATATTCGGTGTCCCGGCTTCGAATTTATACGGGAGCTCATTGTAAATCGTTTTCTCGAACGTCACCGATTTAATCATATCTCCACCGCCTTGATACGGCGGCATCTTCTCAAGATGTTCCTGCTTACCATATAACACGCCGATACCTGTTGGTCCGAACATCTTGTGTCCTGAAAAAACAAAAAAGTCGCAATCCAGATCCTGCACATCGACCCTTGCATGCGAGACAGCCTGCGCTCCGTCAATGAGGACCGGAATATCCTGCTCGTGTGCCATTTCAATCATTTGCTTTACAGGATTAACGGTGCCGAGCGAGTTTGATATATAGACTATCGATACGAACTTTACCTTCGGGGTGAGCATCTTTTCATATTCTTCAAGAATGATCTCCCCTTTATCGTTAATCGGCACTACCTTAAGTTTTGCTCCCGTCTTCTCACAAACAATCTGCCATGGGACGATGTTGGAATGATGCTCCATTTCAGAGATTACAATCTCCTCACCCGGCTTGATCTGTTCCTGAACAAAGCTGTGAGCTACAAGATTAATCGCTTCAGTCGCGCCACGAACATAGATAATCTCGCCGGTGGAACGTGCGTTAATAAATGAACATAATTTTTTACGTGCACCTTCATATTCACCGGTTGCCTTCTGGCTCAGAAAGTGCACACCCCGGTGAATATTCGAATTTTCTTCACGATAATATCGTCGCAACGCTTCTATAACCTTTGCAGGCTTTTGAGAGGTTGCAGCGTTGTCAAGGTAGATCAGAGGTTTGCCGTTAACCGTCTGGTTTAAAATCGGAAAATCAGCACGTACGCGTTCAACATCGAACGAACGCCTCGATGTAGCTGGAGCATACATTTCAGCTGCGGCTTTCATAATAATTCCGATTTTATTCTTGATCTATACCTTCAAGTCGATCCTGCTGTAATTTTACCAACAACCGATGATGACAATAGTCTCTCAACTCTTTGATATTCATATGATTGATCACATCGCTTGCAAATGCATATGTCAGAATGTTTCTTGCCATCTCCTTCTCTATACCACGTGTCTGCAAATAAAACATCGCATCTTCATCAAGCTGACCGATCGTTGCGCCGTGCGTACATTTCACATCATCGGCGAATATCTCAAGCTGCGGTTTTGTGTCGATTGAAGCATCATCGGACAGCAAAAGCGCCTGATTTGTTTGCTTTGCGTCAGTTTTTTGTGCGTCAAGACGGACAAAGATCTTCCCGTTAAACACGCCTCGAGCATTGCCGTCAAGCACTCCTTTATACAGCTCATGACTATTACAATGCGGTTTCGCATGGTCTATAGTCGTGTGATTATCAATAAGCTGCTTACCAGTACCAAGATACAACCCATTTAGCGTAGATTCAAGCCCTTCGGCATCAAGAATTGCGCGGGGATTGTTTCGGACAATCAAACCGCCAAAAGTAACTGCATTTGAAACAAAATTACTGTTCGCTTTTTGATACACCTGCGTCGTCGATACGTGATATGCCTCGCTACTCTCTTCCTGTATTTTATAATGTTCTACATATGCATTTTCATCGACAAACGCCTCGGTTACATTATTGGTAAAATAACGATTATTATTTAATCCGGCATACGTTTCGATAACTGTTGCTTTACTATGCTTTCCTGCAACAATTAAGTTTCGGGGATATGATACAAAGGGTTCATCGTGACTGGATGATAAAAAGAGCAAATGTATCGGTTTTTCAACCAGTGCATTTTGCGGTAGATATATGTACGCACCGTCGATGATAAATGCCGTACTCAAGGCCGTAAATGCATCATCCTGGTATGGCGCATATTTACCGAGATGCTGCTGGAGCGGAGCGGCATCACTTCTCAATGCATCTGCTAAACTTCCTGCTTTCACGCCATCCGGCAAATCACGAACGGAGGAGAGCTGTCCGGCAAAATGACCGTCGACAAAAACCAGTAAATGCGTATCCAAACCCGGATATTCAAACCGCTTGACATCGTTACTTGTTACTGCATTTAGGTCAGGTTTCAGGACATGCTTGAAGTTTTCCTGCGCAATCGGTGTTACGTTTGTATACTTCCACTCCTCATTCCGTGTCGTCGGGAAGCCGAGTTCGTCAAATTTATTCAACGCATCCTGACGCAATTGATGGACCCAGCTTTTTGCCTCACCGTTGAGACTTTTTTCAAGCGACTCGAAATTGGAAATGTATAGTTGATTATTATCTTTAATTGCCAATGCCATTGTTACACTGTCTCCTCAAGCTTTGCTTTTACTGATGAATATTCTTCCTTGATTTGATCGTAACCTTTTTCTTCAAGCTCCATTGCAAGCTTTTTGTCACCGGACTTAACGAGCTTTCCTTCGAGCATAATGTGCACATGATCCGGAACAATATAATTCAGCAGCCGCTGATAGTGAGTGACCACGATGATTGCACGGTCTTTAGTCCGCAATCTGTTTACACCGTCGGCAACAATACGCAGAGCATCGATATCGAGCCCCGAATCAGTCTCATCCAGTATGGCAAGCTTGGGTTCAAGGACTGCCATCTGCAGGATCTCATTACGTTTTTTCTCACCGCCCGAAAAGCCCTCATTTACCGAACGGTTTAACATATCAGTGTTGATATCCAAAAGCTTCGCCTTCTCTTTGATATGTTTCAGAAAATCCATAGCATCGAGCGGTTCAAGTCCCTGATGCTTGCGGATCTCATTGAGACCTGTTTTCAGGAAGTATGAATTTGTTACACCGGGAATTTCTACCGGATACTGAAAAGCCATGAAAACACCTTCGCGTGCACGCTCATCCGGCTCCATGTCCAGAAGGTCTTTACCAAGATATATTATTTCACCATTAGTTACATCGTATGTATCTCGGCCGCTGATGGCCTGTGCAAGAGTACTTTTACCCGATCCGTTCGGGCCCATAATTGCGTGTACCTCGCCGGGTTTTACACTCAAATCAATCCCTTTCAGAATCTTTGTGTTCTCAACTTCTACGTGTAGATTTTTAATCTCAAGCATTAGTGCTCATCTCCAACAAATTAATTTGACATTATTTTTTTATAAAACTTTATTATCCGACACTACCTTCAAGGCTCACACCCAGAAGTTTTTGTGCTTCAACTGCGAATTCCATCGGAAGTTCTCTAAACACTTCTTTCGCAAAGCCGTTTACGATTATCGACACAGCGTCCTCTGTCGAAATACCGCGCTGGTTTAGATAAAATATCTGGTCTTCACCAATCTTTGAAGTCGTTGCTTCGTGCTCTACCTGCGAGGAGGTATTATTCACCTCAACATACGGGAAGGTATGAGCACCACACCGGTCACCGAGAAGCAACGAATCACATTGGGAGAAGTTACGAGCATTTTTAGCTTTTTTCATAACTTTCACGAGTCCACGATAGGAATTCTGGCTCACACCGCCGGCAATACCTTTTGAAACAATTGTACTTTTAGTATTATTGCCAAGATGTATCATTTTTGTTCCGGTATCAGCCTGCTGATGATTCATCGTGAGCGCAACAGAGTAAAACTCGCCAATCGAATTGTCACCCTGCAACACGACGCTCGGATACTTCCAGGTAATAGCAGAACCGGTTTCAACCTGTGTCCATGAAATTTTTGAATTCACACCGGCACATTTACCCCGCTTCGTCACAAAATTGTAAATGCCGCCCTTACCGTCCTTATCACCGGGGTACCAGTTTTGTACGGTGGAATATTTTATTTCGGCATTGTCAAGCGCAACCAACTCAACAACTGCAGCGTGCAACTGATGGGTATCGCGCTTGGGTGCCGTACAACCTTCGAGGTAACTTACATATGAACTATCTTCGGCAACGATCAATGTCCGCTCAAACTGTCCGGTGTTCTCGCTGTTAATACGAAAGTATGTCGACAGCTCCATCGGACAGCGAACGCCTTTCGGCACATAGACAAAAGAGCCATCACTGAACACCGCTGAATTTAACGCGGCGAAAAAGTTATCATTATAGGGAACGACCGAACCGAGATATTTCTTCACGAGGTCGGGATGGTTGTGGACCGCTTCAGACATTGAACAGAAAATAATACCTTCTTCAGCCAGCTTCTCTTTAAATGTTGTCGCAACAGACACACTATCGAACACTGCATCAACCGCAACACCGGCAAGCATTTTCTGTTCTTCAAGCGGAATACCGAGCTTCTCGTACGTCTTTATCAGTTCCGGATCAACTTCATCAAGACTCTTCGGGCGGTCATCATCCGTTTTGGGTGCAGCATAATACCGCTGACTTTGATAATCGATCGGAGGATATTTAACATTAACCCAGGTCGGCTCTTTCATTTTTTGCCAGTTACGAAATGCCCTCAGTCTCCACTCAAGCATCCACTCAGGTTCTTTCTTCTTCATCGAAATAAAGCGAACCACGTCTTCATTCAAACCCGGAGCTGCGTACTCCTGTTCAATATCGGTATAAAATCCCCACTTATATTCCCGATTACCAAGGGCTTCAAGAGTATCTTTTTCAGTTACTTTTTTCTTTGCCTTGTGAATCTTTTTTTCTTCCTGGGTAACCTCTGCCTGAAGCTGTTCCTTCTCTGTTGAGTTACTCATACAATCTCCCTTATAGCTTAGTACAATCTAATTTAACATTAATATTTTCAGTCACTTATGAAATAAGACTGTTTTAGTCCTATTTGCCAGCAAAAAAGAAGCGGCGATAAGTTGCCGCGAAATTCATAATATAGTAAGGTATAAAAAAATAGCGTTGAAATCAAGGTACTTATTATGCATTTACTTTAAAAACGAGATTAATTGGGCCCTGGTTCCATTTTTTTTGCTTTTTCATTAGATTGTTACTATGTCGCAAGAGCACTTTGAACATAATGTCGATGAACGCCGCACTATGATACAAGCGTTAGCTGAAAATTTCAAAATAAACGATATTACAATACATGCAGCGGTCGATATAGAGGGACTCCCATTGCCCAAACTTTTTCCAAATCCGGGATTTGGTGATCAGCGCCGTAAGCAACCCCATATACTCGGTGTTCATAATAAATCAGGAGAATTATATATCGGGCTTGTAAAAACAAAGGATGATGATCTGACTGATGAATCATCACTTACCGAATACGACCTATATATGGATATGACAATGAAGCAGGAAGGGATTCGCTTTTGTATAATGATGCATGAACATCGAATTCAACATTTCAACAGCTTTATTACGCACTACCTGCATCCCGACTTCTGGCCGAATATGATGGTCATAGCCTACTCAGAAGATTCATAGGACCGGAGTCGCGAAAATTCCAGTTGCCACGCATCGGCATTCCTTACACCCATCGTGATTTGCCGCTCAGTCTTTTCGCACCGGCAATATACCGTAATATTTTTTTTATCAGTACCCGGGCGAAGTTCACAGCGTTCGGGTTCGTCTGTACCTGCCCCATGAAACTCACACTCGAATACAGGTATTTGTTTCCAGTTAAAAACAACTAATCGCTCACCGGTCAGGATCGCCATCCCCATGAACCTTCTTCGCAGGTCATCGGGATTGCGCATGAGAAAAAATGCAAGACTGGTCTGTAAAATTATGCCTTCGTGGCGATAGTGAAATATTTTGTTTTCAAGTTTGCTTTTAATTCGAATCAGTACTATGCTCCCGATAATAATAATAGCGGGAACAATTAATGCAATATTAACCCAGGGACTCATTCAGTATACTATTCTCGTTTGATTTCATATAACCGACTTTTAATCTGTTCATCATCGGGGAATTTGCGCAAAGCGTGCTTGAAGGCTTCGATTGCTTCTTCGATTTCACCGAATTTATAATAACTTTCTCCGAGCAGGTACAGCGCATCCCTGTTTTCGGGTTCGAGCAAGACTGCTTTCTGTGCCAACTGCAAACCACGCTCAATGTGTACATTCTCATTAACTAAAAGCCAGCCGGTTCTTATAAGCGTTGTAATATCCTCGCTATCTCTTTCGACCATTCGATCAGCGATATGAACGACTCTTTTCCGCTCACGTTTAGCCGCATCATATTTATCATTCTTTTCGAACAATGTTGCAGTTCGGGCGCGTGCGTGCATTCCAAGAAATTCCTCCCACAGTAAAAATATTCGCTCCAATTCACCCACCGGATCGGAATGATCTTCAACACGGAGGTCGATAAACCTGTCATTGTACCCGGCGTAGCCACCGTTCTTGCGGTTTACAACAAGTGCTGAGGACTGACTTCCACGCCGGTCGCCACCCGCTTCTTCTCCGGCACGAAGCGCTGCGAGCAATCGAACTGCAAGATCACCATCTGTTTCACTAAATGCCCGTGCCATATCCCGAACAACCTTCTCACTTTCGAGTATATTTCCCTGCACGGTAAAATATTCGCCGGTACTATGGCCTGCCCAGTCGTTACACTCCTCACCAGTCCACGCCCAAACTCCACCGCGGGCATCCACAATTCCAAGCTGACGATAACCGGCATTTTCATCTTTCCCGATAAGCGCTTGTCCGGTTTCTGCTGCCGATTTTCCTTCTCTCAGCATTTGCAGTCCATCCGGACCATAGCGTGTATTTGCCCAGGCTTGTGTTGCAATAGCACCTACCCCTGCCTCGACCCATGGCACAACCGGTCCGACGCCTAAAAACTTCGACTGAACTGCGACGCCAAGATCGCCGTTAACCGGGTCATAGGCAACTATGGAATACGTACTGACATCTTCCCATTGGCCGGTATTCACTATGTTTATACCGAGAAGAAGCGTCGTTACAATCAAGGATATAGATTTATTCATCATTATTAATACGATATAATAATTATTGGGGCGTGAGAATAGTATGAAATTACTAAAGATACATATAAGTTGCAAATTAGTAACGCATTGTGTATACTTTTTATTATGAATATTGCCTCATACTTACGTACCAACATCACACCACCGGTTTTTTCGCTTATGACGGTTGGTGTTGCAGTTAATCTCGGAATGGGACAACTCGTTGCACTATTAAAGATACCGCTGTATTTGGATTCGCTCGGCACGGTCGTGGTCGCCGCCCTGTGCGGAATAGTACCCGCTATAATTACAGGAATTATATCCAACCTGCTTGCAAGCGCCGTATTTAGTCCGGTAATGATGTTTTTTATACCCGTTATGATCATCATCGCAATTCTTGCCGGAATATTCACAAAAAAAGGATTTTTTCTCCATTGGTGGAAAGCCATCCTCGGGGGCATACTCGTTGGTATATGTGCGGCACTCGTTTCCGCACCTATATCTGCCTATTTATTCGGCGGTATTACGCTTGCCGGCACAGATTTTCTTGTCCTCTATTTTAGAGCAACCGGTCAGGAATTAATGCAGGCAGTGCTGTATCAAGGCCTTGCTTCAGATCCTGTAGATAAGGGAATTACCTTTTTGCTGGCTTTTGCCATCCTCAGCAAAATGCCGAGAAATCTGCTTATGCGCTTCCCCGGGTATCATCATCTGAGGCCAAAGAACAAAATATGATACGGTATCTACCCCATCCTGTACCGATGTTTTTCTTTTTATTATTTATTATCATTGCAGGATTTGTACTCACCATCGAACTCCGCTTCATATTCAGTGCAGCATTGCTTGTTTTGTTTGCTCTACACATCAACGGAAAAAAGATACTACGGACAATTGTAAGAATTGTCGTTCCGTTATGTATTGCAATAGGATTGTTTATGACGTTTATTTATCCCGAAACGGAACGATGGGTGACCATTGCCGGCATACGGCTTTCCCACGAGGGTTTAACCGCCGCCGGTGAAATGACATCACGTATCCTATTTCTCTTTACCGGCATCATTGCATTTTTTAATCTTATTACAATTCACCGGCTGGGCTCGTATTTGTATCAAAGAAATCTCCCGGTTTGGCTGGTATTCATTTTGATCAATGGTTTAAAATTTGTCGAGCGTTTCAGAAACAATCTTAACGAGATTCACTTTTACCAGCACTTGCGGGGTATGCCGCTCGATACCGTGTGGCAGCGCTGGCGGGCAACAATTAAAATCCTTATCCCGCTCCTGTATGTCATGATCGAAGAAAGCTCCGACCGCGCGGTGGCACTTGAAATGCGGGGATTCACGGCGTTGAATGAACGCACCGCACTCGATCCGGATACCCAAACGCCGGCAGACAGGATTTTCGGTTTCATGCTCATTGCCGGTACTTTTATTGTTTTGTTATTCGGTATCATTCTATGATCGAAATTCAAAATTTTTCTTGTTTTGATGAATCGGCAAAACCGATCCTTGACAATGTATCGGTTACGATACACGCTGACGACCGTGTGTGTATACTCAGCGACAACCAGGAACACGCTACAATAGTATGTCACGCACTTGCCGGCACTCTGAAGCGAACCTATCCCGCGCATACAACCAACGGTGAGATAACATTTAAAGGAAATCCTGTTCACACAATTGAATCACACCACCGGAGTGAACTGATTGCCTATGTTCCTCCAAATTCCGATTTACTCATCAGCGGCGTAAAAGAAACGGTGTTCGGTGAAATTGCATTAAGTCTTGAACTCGCCGGTGAAAAACCGTCAGCGATCCGTGATAAGGTTTCGGATATCCTTCGTAAGCTCACTATTGAAAAACTTGCCGGGCGCGATCCCGATGAACTATCAGGCGGTGAACGGCACAAGGTTGCACTTGCCTCAATGATAATACGGAAGCCGGATATTCTTATTCTCGACAATCCCACTATGTTTCTTGACATAACCGGACTGAACAATTTACTTACCATACTGCGGCACTACGATGGAGCTATTGTCATTGCCGATCCGAATCCATATGCCTGGGCATCGTTCGCAAAACGTTTTATCGTTATAAAGCAAAATGAAATCCGGGTGGCAGAATCGCCCGAGGATTATATCCGGGCAATCAATTCCGGGGAGATTACAAGTGAATTACCTGCCTGGATAGCATTATACCGGCTTATACAACAAACACATCGGCTGGATGAAATTCCTCATACATTGTCAGGCAAACCATATATTCGCAAAATCGCCGGGGTATTGGAATGATAACGTGTGAGCATGTATCATACCGCTATCCGAACGGGCAGGGTATACATTCAATAGACCTGACGATACCGGACCGATCGATATATTTACTCGCCGGTATGAACGGTTCAGGGAAAAGTACATTACTGAAAGTACTCGCGGGAGGATTAAAAGATTACGCCGGAATCATAAAAATGCACGGGGAAGATATCCGGGATTTACGTGCAAAACAAAAACGACTTTTCACCGTTTCGCTTTCCCCGCAACAACCTGAAAAACAATTTTCACTTCCGACGGTAAAAGATGAGCTGCGGTTCACGGCAAATGCAATCAAACAACCTGTAGATACCGATCTCGAATCACAACTACTTGACTTGCTGCAATTGCGACCCCACCTCGAAGATTCACCTTTTGACCTGCCGCCGGTAAAACGAAAATTGCTATCTCTGGCAATAGCTGCAGTTATCCCTTCCCCTTTCATTGCCCTTGACGAACCCACTGCGGGAATTGACCGGATGCATAAACCATTGGTCTTGCAATTTATCAGGTTTCTTTTTATACATAAAGGAGTGATAGTTGTCAGTCACGATATCGATACATTCCTCCCTTTATCTACTCATATCGGGCTTATGAGCGAGGGGACGATTATGGATTCGACAGACAAAAACTCTTTTTTACAAAAATGCATTGACCGTAACTACACGGCGGAACTGATGCGTCCATTCATCGTTCCCCGTTTAGCAAAACTTCTCGTAAAGGAACCGGCAGGATCGGTGGACGATCTTGCCGCCATTATTAAGAAAAAACTTGGACATAAACACGTATGATACATATAGATCCATCACAATTAACCGCACGCGAGCGATACCGATTAATGATCAGCTCGATCATCCCACGGCCTATTGCGCTGGTTACAAGCATTGGTAATAATGGTGTTATAAATGCAGCTCCCTTTAGTTTTTTTAACGGTGTTACCTCTTCACCACCGATAATCTCAATCTCGGTCGGTTACCGGAAAGGAAATGCCAAGGATACCGCACGAAACATCAGGGAGCGCGGTGAATTTGTGGTAAATATTGTTTCTGAAAGTATCGCCGAGAAAATGAATATTGCCTCAGCCGAATACCCTCCGGAGGTAAGTGAAATCAGCAAAGCAAATTTACAGATTATACCTTCTGAATTGGTCTCGCCTCCGCGATTAGCAGAATCTCCCGTTCATATGGAATGCAAACTGTATAAACTCATTGAAATCGGCGAAGGACCGAACGATCTCATCCTCGGTGAGGTAATCCGCTGGCACCTTAACCCGGATGTGAAAATTGACGACCGGTACCATATCGATCCGGAATCACTGAAGGTGATCGGACGCCTGGGCGGCCCGCAGTACTGCACAACGAATAATATCTTTGAAATGGTGAGACCGAAGGTGGAATGAGTCTGGCCTTAATCGAATAGCTGGATGGTAAAGACATTTATACGAACTACCCCTTTTCGACTTCCTCCTTCAACCTGGCCAGGATCTGCATAGCCTCCAGCGGAGTAAGAGTTTCGATTTCAAGTTCACGAATTTTCTTGCGCAGCCTGTCATCTTTTACTTCGAACAATGCGAGTTGCATCTCTTCTTTTGATTCCTTTAAACGCTTGCGCACATCGTCTTTCTTGATTGATGCTTTCGATGCATCATCAACATTTCGTAATGTTAATCCGGCCTCTTCAAGGTTTTTCAGAATTAATTTTGCGCGTTCGGTTATATCTGAGGGTAATCCCGCCATTTGCGCTACCTGAATTCCGTACGAGTGATCAGCAAAGCCGGGCACAACTTTATGGAGAAAAACAACCTTATCGCCGTACTCGCGTACATCGACACGGTAATTTTTTATACGGGGAAATACTTCTGCAAGCTCGTTCAGCTCATGATAATGAGTTGCAAATATCGTCTTTGCTCCGATGCGGTCGTGCAAATGCTCGGTCAACGCCCATGCGATACTAATACCGTCGAATGTACTTGTACCCCTTCCAACTTCATCGAGTAAGATCAAGCTTCGCCCGGTAGCAGTGTTTACAATATTGGCCGCCTCATGCATTTCTACAAGAAACGTCGATTCACCTGCTGCTATGTTATCCGATGCTCCGACGCGTGTGAATATCTTATCGACAAGTCCGATAGCCGCTTTATCTGCAGGGACATAACAGCCAATCTGCGCAAGTAAGACAATTAGACCGACCTGACGAATGTAGCTGGATTTTCCGCTCATATTTGGCCCGGTAATTATCAAAACCTGCTGTTCAGATTCATCGAGCAACGTATCGTTCGGAATATATCGTTCACCCGGCGGCAGCAATGATTCAATCACCGGATGTCTGCCGCCTTCAATATGCAAAGTAAAGTCGTCGCTGACAGCCGGACGCACATAGTTATTCTTCCGGGAAATATGGGCAAACGAGCACACCACATCAAGTTGTGCAATAGCCGATGCATTCATTTGAATTGTTTCTGCACAGTCACCTACTTTTGCGCGTAGATCCGCAAATAGTTTCGCTTCAAGTTGCTGCATTTTTTCCTCGGCAGAAAGAATCTTTTCCTCATACTCTTTTAACTCCGGCGTGATAAACCGTTCGGCATTGGTCAGCGTTTGTTTGCGGATATACTCAGCGGGCACCTTATCTTTATGTGTATGCGTAATCTCAATATAATAACCGAATACTTTGTTATAATTAACTTTGAGTGAAGGGATACCCGTTCGTTCACGTTCCTGCTTTTGAAGGTTTGCTATCCACGACTTTCCGGAGTGCGCCAGTTCCCGCAACTCATCAAGCTCGGAACTGTATCCTTTGCGTATTACATTTCCGTCAGATACCTGGGCAGGCGGCTCGTCGGTAATCGCCGTGTTTATTTCATCAACAATATCGTCGAGCGGATGTAAAGAATTTCGAATATCATTGATCAGATTTGTATCGATATTCTGTATCGAGGTATGTAAATCGGGAATACGTTCGAGAATTGCCTTCAATTGTATCATTTCCCGGGGGGTCGCACGTCCGGTACAAATTTTTCCGGTCAGGCGCTCAAGGTCGCCAATCGCATCGAGCGTTTCCCGTGCAGCTTCGAGTGATTCTTTATCATTGTAAAATACCTGTACAGCTTCGAGTCGATTATTGATTGTATCCAATTTTTTTAACGGACGGGCAATCCACTGTTTGAGAAGGCGCCCTCCCATCGGGGTTAGTGTTTTATCAAGCAGCGAGAATAATGTACCGCTCCCGCCGCCGGCCATGAGCTGTGTTGTTATCTCGAGATTACGCTGTGTGGATTGATCCAGTACAATATAATCTTTCGTTTCATACGGTCGCAATCGGCTGATGTGCGAGAGATTTGCCTTCTGTGTTTCTTTCAGGTAATTCATAATAGCACCGGCGGCATTAATGCCGGTGGTATAATGCTCGCAGCCAAAACCTTTTAAACTTTGAGTTTTAAAATGGGTGAGCAGCAATTCATAACCGTAATCGTAATTATACACCCAATCGTCGATCTTGGTCAGGAGCGGCATCCGGGTTTTACCGGTATATGCACGTTTCAGAATTGATTCGATACCTTCATAATCACGCTTTTGAACGAGTATCTCGGAAGGTTGTATCGAGGCGATCTGGTCTGCAACGTCGCGAAACGGGAACTCACCGACGAAAAATTCACCTGTCGATATATCTACAAAAGCGCATCCTATGATGTCTTTACTGTTTGCAACTGCATGCGGTAATGCAAGTGCAGTAAGATAATTATTCTGTTTCTGATCGAGGACCTTCTCTGAGAACGCAACGCCGGGTGTTACAATTTCCACCACATCGCGCTTGACAATTCCCTTCGCAAGTTTCGGATCTTCAAGCTGCTCACAGATAGCGACTCTGTGTCCCGCTTTTAATAATCTCGGCAAATATGCTTCAAGTGCGTGATACGGAAATCCGGCAAGCGGCACCTCACCGGCGGCACCATTACCCCGTTTTGTAAGCGTAATGCCAAGCACCTTCGCCGTGACAATTGCATCATGCTCAAAAGTCTCGTAGAAGTCACCCAGACGAAACAGTAACACTGTATCGGGATACCGTGCCTTAATCTTTTGATATTGCTTCATCAACGGAGTTGACATATTCCCTGCTCTTAACCAACCGATCTATCAAATTGTACCGAAGAAAGTTCTGTTACTATTTTTTCGAAATCATCAATCTGTGAGGAATGAATGTAGACATCGACCGAGGATGCTTCTTCAGTCGTTTTATAACCAAGCTTAATCTGCACAGCGCCTGTTTTATTGCCATTCTGAAGTTGTGCCGATGTAATATCGTTCCAGTTAATCTGTGAATCGATAGAAACAACACCTTTCTCACCGATCAAATACAACGGGAGATATTGCACCGACATAATTATAATGCCGAGCGTAAGAATCTGTGCAATCTGGTCGGTCGTAAGGGGATATCCCATAATAGTGAGTATAATAATTATTAATGCCACCCCTACCATACCGAAAATTGATATCATTCGAACGTGATCGGGAAGAACGGTAAACCTCGAACCGACAATGAAAATATCCCCGGCACGTTTTTGTTTTTCACGAAAAAAGAGGCGAAGTAAAAGGTAAAGGAAAAATACTATAAGAAAAATTGTCATAATAAATTATGAATATGATGAATAAATTGATTTCAGAGCAATTATAAATATAAGGAAAATCGTACAAAATGCCCATTCAGTATTTATACACCTCACCCAATTTGATTCCCCTCTCCACTTTTGGTGAAGAGTGGGACCCTGAGGGGAGGCTTCAAAAGGATTGCAAAGACTATATCATTGACAGCCCCGGCAAACCGGGGAAGGGCGCTTGAATAGGAATCTGATTCAATTGTAATAGTATTAGTATTTTACCGCCATCGTTCTGCCGACCGTTCGCCATCCTTCCCGTTCGTACATTTTCCAGACACGTTCGTTTTCTTCCCATACATCAAGCCAGATACTGCCGAGTTTTTGTTCCTTCCCCCATTCAGTACCTCGCCGGAAAAGCTCGGTTCCAATACCTTTACCCCGGATCTCCGGATCGACCATCATTGGATCCATATATGCATGCTCTTCCGAAAATCCTTCGATCGTTCTCTTAACAACCCGAACGAACCCAACGACACGTTCGTCAACCAGTGCCGTTAACAAGAACACATTCTCGTCATCAACCTGTTGCTCAAGTGTACGACCGAAATACCCGGTCACATCGTCATCAGGTTGTGCAATCCAATCCCGGGCGGTGTTTATTTCTCTGTGATACTGATGCAACTGATTATAAAGTTTTTTAATTGCAGGAATATCGTCTTTTACAGTTCTTCTGAATGTAGTGATAATTCACCTCTTATTATTTTTTTTGAAATGCATAATTCATTATTTTATATGCCAGCCGGGCGATTGTCATATCGGGATGATGTAATCCTGTTATCGGTGCAAGCTCAACGATATCGAATCCGACAATATTCTTCTTCTTTCCCAATCGCTGGATAATATTCATCGTCTCGTGCCAGTACATACCATTCGGTTCGGGTGTTCCGGTTGACGGCATAATCGACGGATCGAAATAATCGACATCAAACGTTATGTATACATTTTCACTCAATTTATCGATAATCTGATCCTCCCAGTGCTTTAAAACCCTCGTATATTTCCCCTGGCGGATCTCATATGCATAGTATGTACTCACCCCCTGCTCCTGGATGTAAATAGATTCCTCTTTTGCCTGAGCACGGATACCGACCTGTACAATATTCGAGGGATCGAGAAATTCCCCAACGCGTGCCATCACCGAAGCGTGGCTGTATTTATTCCCTTGATATTCATCCCTGAAATCCGAATGTGCATCGAATTGGAGTATCGACAAATCGGGATATTTTTTATAAAATGCGGCGATCGGCGCCGATGATATGGTATGCTCGCCACCGAGAATAGCAACAAATTTTTCATCTTCGATTAACGATGTAACTTTGTTCTCAATGTATGTCAGTGCTTCTTTATTGACTTTCTTCTTTTTCGTCCCGAAGGATAAAGCACGCATCGTTGCAATTCCGACGTCGAAACATAATTCTCTGTCGAGTTCTTCATCGTAGAATTCAACATATTTCGATGCATTGAGTGTGGCCTTTGGACCATCTTTTGTTCCACCGCCGTAGCTGACGGTGTGTTCATACGGTACCGGCAGGACAACAATTTTAGCTGTATCATACTGTGCATGTTCTTTCGGAAGTGCTAAAAAATTCGAACGGACATCAAGTGTTTGCGGCATTGGTCACCTTATCTTTAGAATGAGATATGTCAATAATTTTCGGGTATAAAAAAATATATAGATATCGCCCCCGAAATGCAACATATAACTTGAATTTATCGTATTATTACATTATCATTTTAAATTCTTGTATCTTTGGAATTTTTGGAGGGTTCAATGCATAAGTTTGTATATTCCGGGAATGCCTTTTTCCTCCTTGCCGTATTTTTTATTCTAATAAGTACTTTCACTAAAAGTCCGGCAGCCATCGGTTTGGGTTTATTCTGGTTTATATTTGGTCTTGTAGTCAGAAAAAAGTATGCTCAACAGCTGAATCCTGGTAATAAAGTATAAACCTTTACAAATCATAAATCTGATAAACCGATGTCGAAAAACATCTTATAATCACAAAAGAATTGAGGGGGAAAGAATTGAAAATTGATTGAGCCTCATTTTAACTGCAATCTATGCACACTATTTCAAATCATCATATCAGTAAAATCATTCAACTATCGGTTGTATTATGACAGGACGCTTGCCGTATTTCATACTTCTCGGTTTTTCTTTGTTGTGGTGTACAGGTATATATGTTACGCCATTCCTTGTAACCGAACAAACGGCTGCCTTTCTCTACTCCGTTTATAATCAGGTATGTCATCAGCTATCGGATCATACGTTTCATATTCACGGCTCACCACTTGCAGTATGTATCCGATGCACCGCGTTGTATACAGCATTCTTAGGCGGCGCTTTACTGTATCCTTTATTTCGTCAGTATACGATATCAATTACATCATACCGGTATTACATCATACTGCTTGCCGTGCCGATGGTCGTGGATGTTGGTGCAAGCTGGGCTACCGGTTATAGTTCTACAGCTATATCCAGAATACTAAGCGGTGGTTTATTTGGATTTGGTGCTGCACTATTGCTAATTCCAATATTTATCGAAGCTGTACATCAACTCACCACACAGAAAACTTCATATACTTTCATTAAAAAACACGGAGGATCAGTATGACCTATGACCAAATGAGCACTCCCTCATCACCAATTGAACAACCATCCAAAATGGTGCCGGCACTGATAGGCGGCGCAGTAATGGGATTAATCAGTGCTACTCCATTTCTCAATCTTATTAATTGTCTCTGCTGTGCGGGGATCATCCTCGGTGGATTTCTCGCGGTATTTTTCTATAAAGACCAGCTCACACCCAATATGCCTCCCCTCCAGGCCAGCGACGGACTGGCACTCGGCGCACTCGCGGGTGTGTTCGGATTTATTATCGCCACATTGCTGTCGGCGTTAATCTATGTTGTATTCGGTCCCATCGCAACCGAAGCTACCATGAACCTCATTATTCAGTTTATTGAATCAATCGGTATGGATTTACCTCCTGAAGCATACGATGAAATGATGGAAGGTGCACGGGAATCACCTATCAACGCTTTTGGATTATTAATGAGCTTGATTACATCGGTAGTATTCGGTATTATCGGCGGGTTAATCGGTGCGGCTGTATATAAACCGAAAGGACCACAGATACAACAATAATCAAAAAAAAGACCTGACAGGTTTGTCAAGCCTGTCAGGTCTACCTGATAAATATTCGTGATACGGAAGTACGCTCTAATCAGGCGTCAGCATTTTTCTCTTCAAGTTCTTGCTGCTCCTGCTTCTTCTGCTGCTTTTTCTCTTCCCGTTCTTTCTTTCGTTGTTCAATTATTTCTTTGTTTGCTTCTTTAAACTTCAGCTCATCGCCCTTTCTGCTCGCCGTTACTTTGATGACACTATTATCGCCATATTTACCTTTCATCATTTCTTCGGCAACCGGATCTTCAATATACCGCTGTATTGCCCGGCGCAGCGGTCGTGCACCGAACTGTGGATCGAATCCCTTATCGGCGAGAAATTCACGGGAGCCGCGTGTCAGTTGCACCTTTATATTTCTCGACTTCATTCTTTTCAGCAGATCCGCCATCTCAATATCGATGATCTGCATTATATCTTTCTTATCGAGACTGTGGAATACGATAATATCGTCTATACGGTTTATGAATTCCTGATTGAATACCCGTTTAACGGCATCCTCAATCTTCGATTTCATCGAGGTGTACTGGGTTTCCTCATCGGTCTGTGCACCAAACCCTATTCCCGCGACACCCTGTTTTATATCCTTCGTACCGATATTAGAAGTCATAATTAATATCGTATTTTTGAAATCGATACGCCTACCGAGACTGTCGGTAAGAATACCGTCATCCAATACCTGCAATAGTATGTTAAACACATCAGGGTGGGCTTTCTCGATTTCATCAAGCAGCACTACTGAATATGGTTTGCGCCTTACTTTCTCGGTCAATTGACCGCCTTCCTCGTACCCGACATATCCGGGAGGCGCACCCACTAGTCGTGATACGTTGAACTTCTCCATATATTCACTCATATCGATTCGTATCAACGCTTCCTCGGAGTCGAATAGATATCGCGCAAGCACCTTAGCAAGCTCGGTTTTTCCGACACCGGTGGGTCCGAGGAAAATAAATGAGCCGATAGGACGGTTCGGGTCTTTCAGACCTGACCGCGCCCGTCTGATCGCTTTAGAAAGTTTATCGATCGGTTCATCCTGTCCGATAATTTGTTTTTTCAGATTCTTGCTCATCTTGAGGAGTTTTTCAGATTCTGATTCCGCGATTTTGTTGACAGGTATACCGCTTATCATAGCAACCACGTCGGCTACATTTTCTTCGGTAACATCATAAATTGTTTCTTTTGATTTAAGCTCCCACTCACGTTTTGCAATATCGAGATCACTGAGTAACTTCTTCTCAAGATCACGCAACCGGGCTGCCTCTTCAAAGTTCTGGTTCTTTACCACCTGATTCTTCGACACCTTGATTTTATCGACCTCTTCTTCAAGATCAAGTATTTCTTTTGGAACAATAATATTATCAAGATGAACGCGTGCGCCGGATTCATCCATAACATCAATGGCCTTATCGGGCAGGAACCGGTCGGTAATATACCGGTCGCTTAAATGTACAGCCGACTCGATCGCTTTATCGGCATATGAAACACCATGATGTTCTTCATACTTGTGTTTGATATTCGTGAGAATTTCAATAGTTTCATCAACGGTTGTCGGATCGACCATAATTTTCTGGAATCGCCGGTCGAGGGCACCGTCTTTTTCTATGTACTGTCTGTATTCATTCAACGTAGTAGCACCGATACATTGAATATCGCCGCGCGATAACGCCGGTTTAAACATATTTGACGCATCGAGCGAACCACTCGCTCCCCCGGCTCCAACAATGGTATGCAGCTCGTCGATGAACAGAATCACATCGTTGGCTTTTTCAAGCTCGTTCATTACTGCCTTCATACGCTCTTCAAATTGTCCGCGGTATTTCGTACCGGCAACCAGAGCGGCCAGATCGAGTGTGACAACCCGTTTATCGTGTAATACGCGGGAGACTTTTTTCTCAATTATGCGCAGTGCGAGTCCTTCTGCAATAGCAGTTTTTCCGACGCCGGGTTCCCCGATGAGTACCGGGTTGTTTTTTGTTCTCCGGCTTAGAACCTGTGCCACCCGCTCGATCTCCCGGGAGCGGCCTATTACCGGATCAAGTTTGTCTTCATTGGCAAGTTTCGTCAAATCGCGGCCGAAATTATCGAGAACCGGAGTTTTCGATTTTTCTTGTTGTTGCTGCTGCTGACGTTCACCGGCTCCACCGCGACGGGACTCGTGGCCATGTCCCTGTGCCTGTCCCTGAGGCGGATTTGATGGTTTACCGCTGATAATATTGTCCAATTCATTCCGTACAATATCGTAATGGACATTAAACTGGTGCAAAATTTGAGCGGCAATATTATCATCATCCCGCAATAGCGAAAGTAAAAGATGTTCTGTACCGATAACGTCAGATTTATAGAGTTTTGCCTCTAAATAGGTAATTTTTAAAACTTTTTCAGCTTGCTTTGTAAGCGGGATATTGCCGATAGTTAATGTATCGCCTGAGGTCCGAACGGTATCCTCAATGGCTTTTTTGAGTTTGTAAAGATTCACTCCAAGGTTTCTGAGAATTTTTACAGCAACCCCCTCACCTTCTCGAATGATTCCTAAAAGCAGGTGTTCGGTACCGATATAATCGTGACCAAGACGCAGTGCTTCTTCTCTGCTTAATCGAATTACGTCCTGAACTCTGTTTGAGAAGTTACCTTCCATGAATTTAACCTTATAATTTTAGAGTGATTAATTCCCCCGACAAAAAACGCCGGTGTCATTGATTAAAAAACAATTGGATAGTGATCTTAGTATTAAAACGAGCGATCCAGTGAATTAGTTTCACTAAAAATACAGCATTATTACTATTAAAAATATATACAAATGGAGTTCTATTGTCAAGGTGCCGGGTTTCATATAATATTAGATAAATCTTACTGAGATTAATTGATCAAGCGCACAAATGCAATCTTGACAAATCCCTTTTTTTTAGGTATCTTATCAGTTCATAATGAAGGAAGTCCGTGAATAGACTTCCTTTCTGTACGAAATAGGGATGTTCCACAGTAGCTCCCCGCTAACAACGCGGGGCAGGCAGTTGGTAGAGCCCCGCTTCCCGGGATTATTTTCAATGAACCCGCGTAGCGGGTTTCTGAATTTGGCAGTTAATTCCCCCGATAAAAAGCATCGGGGTCATTGATTAAAAAACAATTGCTCAAACTTCGCTTTCGCAAGCCAAATTCGAACAAGCGGCTGTTATCCCGATCCCGATGTTGTTTTACGGGAGCCTGTTTACCCACCGAAGTCCGTGAAACGG
>SL_3KL_010_SEDDRAFT_10000144_pt1 | contig 48396 bp, 32 predicted proteins | sample SodLakKL_010_SED_2_FD_10381 | JGI IMG/M metagenome (IMG submission 10381)
CCCCCGATCCGCTGAGCGCCTGTGCCACCTGATGGATGGCTGTGAGTTGCGGAACCCCGACGCCGGCAATAATGCGGGTGGTACAGATGCTTCCCGGGCCGATGCCTACCTTAATGCCGTCCACCCCGGCTTCGAGCAGGTCGCGTGCAGCCTCTGCCATAGCAATATTGCCTGCGACCAGTTCCAGCTTCGGATGCCGCTTCTTGATCTGCCTGATCATATCTATCACCCCTTTGGTGTGACCATGGGCGGTATCCACGACCACTGCATCAACATCTTCGGCAACCAGCGTGTCCACGCGCTCCATGGTGTCGGGGGTAATCCCGACGGCCGCAGCAACACGTAACCTTCCACGTGAATCCTTACAAGCATTGGGCCGTTCCTTGATCTTGATGATGTCGCGGTAAGTGATCAGGCCCACCAAATGCTGCTCCGAATCAACCACGGGCAATTTTTCAATCTTGTGCTCCTGAAGGATCTCTTCGGCAACTTCAAAATCGATGAATTCGGTCGTGGTGATGAGGTTTTCGCTGGTCATCACCTCGGCCACCGGCTTGCTCAGGTCTTTTTCGAACCGCAGGTCCCTGTTGGTAATGATCCCCACCAGCCTGTTCTGGTCGTTGACTACGGGAATGCCTCCGATCTTGTGTTCCTTCATGATCTGTACAGCATCGCCGATCAATGCATTGTCGTGGAGGGTGACCGGGTCAATGATCATGCCGTTTTCCGAGCGTTTTACCTTTCTGACTTTGATTGCCTGCTCCGAAATGCTCATGTTCTTGTGCAACACCCCGATACCTCCTTCCTGGGCGATGGAAATAGCCATCCTCGACTCGGTGACCGTATCCATGGCCGCAGAGACCACAGGGATGTTGAGTTGGATGTTCCGGGAAAACCGGGTACTTATATCCACATTGCGGGGCAGGACCTCCGAATAGGCAGGCATCAACAGTACATCGTCGTAGGTGAGACCCTCCCCGTTAAATTTCTTATGATGGGAATTCATCGCAGCAGCTTTGATTTTAGTGAGCAAAAGTAGGAAAAATATGGGAGAGTGTCTTCTAAAAAATGCTTAAACCACCCCGGCTGGCTCAGCGGACAAGGAAAACCACGCCCCGCTGCTCATGAACATTTCCCGAAGGATCAGTATATCTGATCAGGTACATATAGGTTGCTGCAGGGCCGGGTTGTCCATTCACCAGGCCGTCCCACCCGCTCAGGGGGTGGGGATCGGAAGAGCTGAACAGCATCAATCCGTGACGGTCGTAAATGCTCATCTGGTAATTCAGGGGTTCGAAACCAATGAATTCGGCATAAAACCTCCGGTTTTCTTCATGATCGCTTTCGGGCCGGAACGCATTGGGTATATGGACCACAGGTTCCAGGCCTGCCACCACCTCGTTTGAACGCAGGCTAAGCTGGTTCCCGGCTGCCCTTACCCGGAACACGATGTCGCCGCTGAACGGCAACAGATAGGAAAGGTCCAAGGGGTGAAGCCCTGGCCACACATCCTTAACCACGGTTTCAAACCCGGGATCGCCCGGTCTCCGCATCTCAATGTCGTAGTTGAACTGCCGATGGGTTTCGTGCCCAAAATCCAGCCAGACCTCCCACGACTGTTCGGAAGCTTCCTCCGAATCGACCCTGAGAAAGATCGTTGACTCCGGAAGTGAAGCCATGGCCGGCTCATCGCATACCCCATCACTCCCTGCAACATACGCCTGCAAACGGTAATACCACATACCCAGGCCGGCAGGCACGCCATTGTCTGTAAAAAAAAGATCACTTCCCAGCTGCCCCAATTGTTCAAAACCCTCATCCGGGTCGTCCGAACGCTCCACGTAGAGCACAAAATCACCGGAATCCCCTTCAATGCGGGCATCCACCTTCACTTCGGCATCCCCGGTCACATCAACCCCGACAATGCCGAGTGACTCCAGAACGGGCCAGTCAACAACCATGGCCTGAGCATTCGAATAGGCAGACAGGCCGGGGTTGTCCGCATCGGAGTTCACGACCGATTGGATCCTGAGGTTATGGGTTCCGGGCCGGGCATCGTATTCAAAGGTGTTCTCCAGATGGGGGATCGCCCCGATCACCTCACCGTTCAACAAAATGCGGTTGTGTTCGAAAAAAGGCGTGGGCAGCTGATCCTGTCCTGGCTTGCTGCCAAATTCATAATTTTCCCAGCTGATCAAAAGGCGTTGCCGGCAGGGGTCCTTTACGGGGGGATGGAGCAATATGCTCCCGTGAACATGCGTCCACTGAGCAGCACTCTGTTCGGCTCCGTATGCCAGGGCGAGGTAATAGCGAAAGGGCGGATCAAATCCTTCCGGCACCTGGTCAAGAAACAGATAGTCGCCCTCCTGCCCGGGAATACCCGGCAAATCGTCCACCGAAATGGCGGCAATTTCCTCGAAGGAGCCGTCTCCCAAATCATCGTAGCGGTTGATCAGCACGACCCACTGATCAAGACCCGAATCACGGACAAAATCCAGATCGACCCTGAAAACAATGCTCACTTCCCCTGGCTGCGCATCATTTTCGATGCTTACCGTCAATATGCGGATGGGATCTTCCTGGCTTTTCGCCCCGCCCGGCAACAACAGCAAAAACGGCAAAACCAGATACGGGATCCGGCGCACGACCTCAGTGAATGACCATCTATGCAAAAGCATCATTGAAGCTTATGATTCACGTTTAGGGACTTCAGCTCTTCAACCCATTCGTTCTGTCGTTCCATCGTCTTTCCGTTTTTCTTGCACATTCCAGTTTCATTTCTTTTCCTTTGGCTGTTGGCTTTTGGCTTTTGGCTTTTGGCTGTTGGATTTTGGCCGTTGGATTTTGGCTTTCTACTTTCTACTTTCTACCTTCTACTTTCTACCTTCTATCTTCTAAACTTTTAAACTTTTCAACTTTTCAACTCTTCAACTCTTCAACTTTCTCGTTCATTCGTTCCATCGTTCCATCGTTCCATCGTTCTTTCTACCTTCCACCTTCTACCTTCTACCTTCTACCTTCTACCTTCCACCTTCTACCTTCTACCTTCTACTTTCCCACCACCACCTCCATCATCCCGTCTTCGTGCAGGTAATTGCCGGCCACCTCCATGAGTTGTTCGGGGGTTACGGACAGCAATTCCTTTATATAGGCTTCATCGTGTGCAAAATCAAGCCCGAACACCAGGCGTTCCTTGAGTCGCTCGCTTTGTGCGAACGGCCCGTCGAACGAACGGAGGAAATTGGCCGACAGATAGTTCCTCAGGGTATCCAGTTCGGAATGCGAAGCAGGCCGGGTCCGCAAGCCATGCAGTTCTTTGTAGATCTCATTGGTTGCGGCCTGCCGGACCCCGGTACCAACCTGGGTGGAAATGAAAAAATAACCATTGCGCAACAACGAAACCAGGTTGGAGCCGATGCCATAGGTAAAGCCTTTGTCCTGGCGTATGTTCTGCATCAGCCGCGACCCAAAATACCCTCCGAGCATGGCGTTGGCGATCTTGAGCCGGTGATAGGCCGGATGGGTCCGATTGAAGAGCTGTTTGCCGATACGTATGGCCGACTGCAGGGAGCCGGGTACTTCCAGGAATACCTTCCGGCTGCCGGGGGAGATCAGGGGGTAAACAGGTGGCGAGGCCACTTCGGATGCACCCCAGCTACCCGACCCAAGGCAGGACTCCAGCAATTTGCCGGTATTGGCGGGCAGGTGTCCGGAAACAATGCAGAAAGCATTGGCAGGACGGAACCAATTGCGATGGAATTGCAGCAGGGATTCTCTTTCCATCCCCTCAAAGTCTTCGGTTTTTACCCGGTACCCATAAGGATGGGCCTCACCATAGATGAGCTCGTTAAAGATGGTCCTGGCCAGGTGCTGAACCTTTTTCTGATTGATGATGTGGATCTGTTGCTGATTTTTCAGAAAGGTTTGCAACTCTTCAGCAGGGAATAAGGGCTGAAGCAAAATTTCCTGCAACAGTCCCAGCAACGGCCTCAGGTGTTTGCCAAGCAGATGGATCCCGACCGACACAATGTCTTTCTGGGGGTTGAGCTGCAGGGAGGCGCCATGGTAATCGAGCATCTCGCTGATCTGCTCCTGGCTCATTTTCACTGTACCGGCCCCCAGCAATTTGGTGGTGGCAAAAGCCACCAGGGGGTCGTTCTGATGATAACTGCCCGACAAAAAAACCAGTTCGATCTTCATGATGTCTTCGCTCCCCCCCTCGAGGAAGCAGACAGTCAGTCCGTTGTCGAGAAGGTGGCTCTGCGGCCGGATAAACGGGATGCTATCGGTAAGCCGGATGGCGGGGGGGGTGCTGCGGTCTGTCATATCATTCCTGGATTATTTCTTTCCCTTTGATTCCGTTGGCTTTTTCGTAATGAAGGACCGAAGCATTCTTTTCGGTAAAGATGCCGGCCGCCACCTTCTGAAGCCTCTCCGGGCTTACCCTGGCATATTTTTCCATCTGGAGGTTCAATAACCCTGCCTCGCCCATCAGTTCATAATAGGCCAGGTTCATGGCCTTGGCCAGGTGATTGCTTTCAGAGAAGGTATGGGTGGTCTCGACCTTGTTTTTCACCTTCTCCAGTTCCCTTTCACCCAGGGGTTCACCGGCAAGCAGGGCTAGCTCTTTCCAAAGGATTTCCTCGGCATGAACGGGATCCACCCCCTTATGCAGCCTGGCGGAGATTACCAATTGCCCGGGATCGAGGCTGCCTGTAACATAGGCATTTGCCTCACTGAAATATTTTTTATGATTGACCAGTTTGCGGATCAGCCTTGACGAATCGCCGTTTGCCAACACATCGCTCAACAGGTCGGTGGCATGAAAATCGGGATGCAACCTGCTGCAGGTATGGAACGACATGATTAGCTGGTGCTGGGGCACTTCCCTTTGCACAACCAGTCGTTTTTGCTTCCGCTGCAGGGGCTCGGCGGGCAGTTTGCGCTGAGGGGTCTTCCGGCCGGGAAGTTCTCCAAACCATTTGCCGGCCAAACGGAATACTTCCTCCGGAATCACATTGCCACTAACGCTTAAAATGGCGTTGCCCGGATGGTAATGGGCATGAAAGAACTGCCTGACCTCCTCCAGGGTGGCCTCCTGGATATGGCTGATGTCTTTGCCAATGGTCGGCCAACGGTAGGGATGTATCTCATAGGCCAGCGGACGCAGAAGCAACCCGGCATCTCCATAGGGTTGGTTCAAAAAAGATTGCCTGAATTCTTCGACCACCACGTTCTTCTGGGTAGCTAATTTTTCCTCAGAAAACGCCAGGCCCAGCATTCTGTCCGATTCGAGCCAGAAAGCCACCTCCAGGTTCTGCGCCGGCAGGCTGAGGTAATAGTTCGTGATGTCGTTGGTGGTGAAGGCATTGTTCTCTCCACCCGCATGCTGAAGGCGACGATCGTAATCGGGTATGTTCTTAGAACCCTCAAACATCAGGTGCTCAAACAGGTGGGCAAAACCGGTACGTTCAGGATCTTCATCCCTGGCTCCCACGTTGTACAATATATTCACAGCCGCCATGGGGGTTGTGTCGTCGCGGTGTACCAGTATGCGGAGACCGTTGGGAAGACTATGCTTTTCGTAAGATACCATGTTCGATGAAATTAGCCTGTCGGGTCAACGCCACACGAAAATATCCCATTTATCAATCGGCCTGCGGTGATCCATCCATCGAAAATTCCTCAATTTCCGNTCGTCCGGGGGCAGTTCGTCAGGGGGGTACAGGGCGGCGTCGGGGTTGCGCACAAATTGGATGCCGGTAAGTTCGGCGCCATCTATAAAGATAACAATATCTGAGGATACCGCCTTGTTGATGCCCACCAGCTGGCCGTCGTTGTCAATGATATAGAAAATAGATTCTCCGTTCCCCTCCACATCAATGCGCCACAGCTCGTTGTCGCGGAAGTGGCCTGTCATCAGCCTGCCTTTCATTTGATTGAAACCCAGGGTGTCTTCCTGCATTACGATGAAGGCCGCATCCAGCAGCCGCAGCTGTTCCACCTGGTCGCCACTGGTCTTTACCTCGATTTTGCTGGCCGTCAACTGATAATTGTCCGACCACAACACCGGGTCGTGGAATAAGTAGATGGTCGAGTCGGCCATGTTGTAGAGCACGGAATCGGCCAGACCCTGAAGATCACTGCGGTAGAAACGTACATGGCGGTAGGCAAGAAACCGTCTCTCGTCCCTGTCTTTGTCATAGACCGATTTCAGGGTGTCGGCATGCAGAAACAAGGAGTCATTTTCGGCTACCTGAGTGAGCATGGCCCTGCGGGTAACCACCGACAGGCCTTCTCTTTCGAAATGTTCCGCAAATTCTCCGGTAATAATGACCTGCTCAACACTGTCGCGCAGCATCACGTTGTTCTCTGCACGTCCGTATCCCCTGTTGCGGTCGTAGAATATCGAATCGCCGGTGAGCGACTGTTCGTTATTCGAAAAATGGGCATCACGGCTAAACCTGGCAATATCGTTGCGGGTATCGTACCAGCCGTTCCGGCAAAAAATGATGTTTTCATCGCTCAGGATGGTGGTGGGACCGAAGAAATAAGCGGTTTCGGTAACGGTATTGTATTTCAGGGTATCGGATTCCATGGTGTATTCGGGGTTCACCAATACCACATCGTCTTTGAAGAAAAACTCCTTTTGATCGGCAAAATAAAAGCCCCAGCGGCTGGTGAGTTCGTTGTCGGCATCCACAATGCGGCCCCCATCCGGGTAATTGGCTGTGTTCCGGTCAAGGTCGTATTCGAGAAATTCGGTATAGAGGGTCATTTGAGGGTCACGCATCCGCACCCTTCCGGAGAGTTCGGCAAGGCGGGTATCGCCGTTGTAGAACAGTTCATCACCGTATATGTTTACCGTATCGCTGACTTGAATATGAATGTTGCCATAGGCCCGCAAGCTGTTCAGCGCCGTATAATGGTAGGCGCTGTCGCAGTACATCCGGGTATCTTCGTGGGTGAATACCACATCGCCGATCAGCCGCCTGACATTGTCGCCGATGCGGCGGTCAAATTCGGCAGTCCGGGCTTCCCAGCCGATGGGAGTCCGGTCGTCCTGTGCATGGGCCCCGATAGCCCAAAGACACAGGCAACATAATAAGGAGAACTTAAGCCTGATCAATAAATTGGGTTTTTCTGCGCTGTATAGTTAACTGGCTTTCAGGCCGGTTTATTGCCTTCATTTCAAAAACCGTGCCGGGACAATAAACCACTCAGACCCGCTTATCGTAATCAGGATTGCTGAAATAATTCCTGATCTCCTTGCGCATCACGGGCATCAGCAGGATAATGGCAATCAGGTTCGGTATGGTCATAAAGGTAATCACCATGTCGACAAAGTTCCAAACCAGTTCCAGCCCCCAGATGGAACCCAGGAATACGAACAGGGCATATACATAATAGTAGGGCTTGATGGCCCGGAAGCCGAAAAGGTATTGGGCCGCCCGGGTACCGTAATACGACCAGGAAATAATGGTGGAAAACGCGAACAAAAGCAAGCCCAGGGAAATGATATGCGGGGCGATATATCCGAGGCTGATCTTATCCAGCCCCAGGCCAAAGGCCTCGACCGTCATCCCTACACCTTCAATGCCCGACTGCCAGGCACCGGTCATGATGATCACTATGGCGGTTAGTGTACAGATAAACAGGGTATCGATAAAGGGCTCCAGGCTGGCCACCAGGCCTTCGCGCATGGGGTATTCTGTTTTGGCGGCAGCATGTGCCATGGCCGCCGAACCCTGCCCGGCCTCGTTGGAAAACAGCCCCCGCCGCACCCCCATGGTCAGGGTCAGTATAAAGGCCGACCCTGCAAATCCTCCTGCAGCAGCCGTGCCGGTAAATGCGTCAGTTACGATCATGCCAAATGCCGGAAGGAGGTTCTCAATGTTCACTACCACCACGGTAACGGCCGCAAAAAAATAGACCAGGGCCATGAAGGGTACAAGGCGGGAGGTCACCTCGGCGATCCGCTTCAGCCCACCCACGATGATCAGCAGCACCAGAACGGTAATCACCAATCCGCTGGCCCAGGTGGGAATATTGTAGGTGGTGTTCAGCACATCTGTCATGGAGTTGCTTTGGGCCATATTGCCTGTTCCCATGGAACACAGAACGGCAGCTGCGGCAAAAATCACTGCCAGGGTCTTTGCATGCCTGCCCAGGATGTGCTTCAAACCCTCCTCCATATAGTACATCGGCCCTCCCGATACGGTGCCGTCGGGATTAAAGCGTCTGTATTTAAGACCCAGGGTACATTCGACCATCTTCAGCATCATGCCGAAGAACCCGGTCACCCACATCCAGAAGATGGCCCCCGGCCCACCCCAGTGAATGGCCAGCGCCACACCGACAATATTACCAGTACCCACAGTAGCCGACAGGGCAGTGGTCAGTGCCTTGAAGTGGTTTACATCGCCCGATTCGCCCTTTTTGGTGTAACGGCCGGCGAGAATGGCAAAGGAATGCCAGAATTTTCGGACATGCAGGAACCTGAACTGAAAAGCAAAATAGATGCCTGTAGGCACCAACAGTATCAGCAGAAGGTACCCCCCGACAAATCCATTGTACCAGGATATTATATCGTTAATGGTCTCCAGGATGGGTGATCCGAGTCCGGAGGCGATCACCCCGGTCCCGGCAATGATCTGATGCGTCGATTCCAACATAGGACAACAATTTAAATAATTCCCAAACTATCAAAAAGAACGATGGCAATAGCCACCGGGGCAATGAATTTCAAAACGAACATCAAAACGGCAAAAAACCTGGCTTTGAACATCCCTCCGCTGGATATTTCATCCCGCACAACACTGCTGCTGAGGTACCAGCCAACGAAGAGCACAATCAGCAGACCACCCAGGGGCAACAAGAGGTTGGAAGCGGTAAAATCGAGCAGTCCGAACACATGGAGGCCGCTGATGGTCACATCTTGCAAGAGGCCAAAGGAAAGGGTGCAAAAAACCCCAACAAAGGCAGCTGCCATAGCCGCCATGATGGTGGCCTTGCGCCTGGACAGTTTCAGTTCTTCGGTCATGTAAGCAACCACAACCTCGAGGATGCTGATCGACGAGGTAAGGGCAGCAATGGTAAGCAGCACGAAAAAGACGATGGCAAAGAAGTACCCGCCGGGCATCTGCTGAAAGATATTCGGCAATACCGTAAAAATGAGCCCGGGACCGTCGGCCGGATCCAGGCCAAAGGCAAACACGGCAGGGAAAATGGCCACACCGGCCAATATGGCGATCAGGGTGTCGGCAAGGGAAACTTCGACGGAGATATTTCCGAGGTTGTTTTCTTTCCTGATGTAGGAACCATAGGTGATCAGGGTGCCCATACCGATACTGAGAGAAAAGAATGCCTGCCCCAGGGCTGCCAGCACGACCCCCGAGTCAATGGCCGCAAAATTGGGTCTGAACAAAAAACTCAAGCCCTCGCCCGAGCCAGGCAGGGTAATGGCTCTCAGGGCCATGATCACCAGCAGCACCACCAGGAAAGGCATCAGCACCTTGGCGTATTTTTCGATGCCCTTCTGCACTCCCGACAAAATGATCCAGGCAGTCATGGCCATAAATGCGAACTGCCAGAGCAACGGCCAGAAAGTACCGGTATGGAAGTTCACAAACATCAGGTTGATCTCTTCGGGCGATTTGCCTGCAAAGGCGTTGGTCAACGCCTTGCTCACGTATTCGAGGGTCCATCCTGCAATCGTGCTGTAAAAGGCGAGTATCATGAAGGCGGCCACAATGCCCATTACGCCGACAAGGTACCAGGGCTTTCGGGGGGCAAGCCGTTTGAAAGAGCCCAGGGCGTTGCGCTGCCCGCGACGGCCAATGGTGAATTCGGAAAGCATGACAGGAATACCCAGCAAGAGGATAAATGCTAGGTATATCAATAAAAAGGCGCCTCCCCCACTTTCTCCGACAATGTATGGGAAGCGCCAGATGTTGCCCAGTCCGATTGCCGAGCCGGCTGTGGCGCAAATAATACCAAACCGGCTACTGAAGCCATCCCGGCTTTCATTTCCTGATAAGGACATAATGCAATTCCGTGTTATTTTGGTGACCAGCAAGAAAGGGACCGACCAGTCTGACCCTCCCGGGAAAAGGCCAAAAATATAAAATAATCCTCAAAAATCAACCGCAACCGTTTTTTTTCGCCGCTAAGGGTCAGCGATCTGGCAGGGTGCAAGTTTTTGTTCTATTTTTAAGCGGATTCAACCTATTTTTTATGTCTCAGATATGGGGTATACGCCCATAAAAGATTGGTTATATTTTAGCCGCCGCGAAAGGAAAGGCATCGTGTTGCTGATCGCAGCCATCGTACTGATGCCCATTGTCAGCACCCTGGGCAGGCATTTGTACAGCGGGGCCGGCATCGACAGCGAAAGGGTAAAAAAAGAAGCAGCACTGTTCAATGAAAGGCTCAGTCAGTCAACGGAAACTCCAGCACCTCCGGAAAGGTTCGGCGCCCGCCCATTGACTGCAGAGGGCTTGCGACCCCGCCCCTTTGACCCCAACCATCTCAGCAAGGACGAGTGGGAGGCGATGGGACTCCCTTCTTACCTCTCGGAGATCATCGGAAATTACCTGTCGGCAGGAGGAAACTTCCGTTACAAAGACGATCTGTCAAAGATCTATTTCATGAGCCGCGAACTGTACGAAGTTCTGGAACCCTATATTTTACTCCCCGACCGGCCTGTGTCTGTCGGCAGCATATCCCGGCAAAACGTCAGTCAAGGCAAGGGGGAGCCCCGGCCAGGCACGATGGCTCCAGGATCAGAACCTCAGCCTGCCCTTATTGACATCAACCTGGCCGACAGCATGGCGTTCAGACGACTAAGAGGTATTGGTCCGGTATTCGCCAGACGCATCGTCCGGTACCGTGAGCTTTTAGGAGGATATCACCGCATCGACCAGTTAATGGAGGTATACGGCATGGACAGCATCCGGTACGGGCAAATCAGGGATTACCTGTTCGTGAGCCCGGACCATGTCAGGAAACTGGATCTTAACCAGGCGGGTTTTGCTGAACTCATCAGGCATCCATACCTGGACCGCGAAACCGTGACTGCCATCCTGAATCTGCGCCGGCAGCACGGGCCTTTTGAATCGGCAGCCGACATCAGGCAATCCCATCTGATCGACCAGGCCAACTGGGAGAGGATCGCCCCCTACCTCAGTGCCGGAGGCAGTGAATAATGGGTACTGCTGCCCTTATGCGAGATGAACAAATCCCAAACGGTTTTGTTATCTGGAATGACACTAAATTAAAACCACAAACTCACAAACCCCATAAAAAACACTTGCCATGAAAAAGACGCTGCGTTTTTATTTCATGATTATTGCCATGGCATCGGTTACTGCATGCCAGCAGGCCGTAGAGGAAAGAGAACCGAATAATAACCAAGCAAAAGAGAGAGGAACTATGAGCGAACAAAACGGAAAACATACATTGGCACCATTGCCTTATGCCTATGATGCACTGGAGCCTTACATTGATCAAAAGACCATGGAAATACACCATGGCAAGCACCATCAGGCCTATGTGAACAACCTGAACAATGCCATTGAAGGTACTGAGCTCGAAAACATGAGCCTTGAGGAACTATTCAAAAACATGAGCCAGCATCCGATGACAGTCCGCAACAACGGTGGCGGGCACTGGAACCACGACCTGTTTTGGAAAGTAATGAGCCCCAACGGAGGCGGAAAGCCTTCGGGCGCCTTGCTGAGTGCAATTGAAGCCCGTTTTTCTTCCTTTGATGATTTCAGGGAAGAATTCAACAAGGCAGGTGCTACCAGGTTTGGAAGCGGCTGGGCATGGCTGATCGTAGATGCCGATGGCCAGCTGAGCGTAACCAGCACCCCAAACCAGGACAATCCGCTGATGGATGTGGCAGACAAGCAGGGAACACCTATTCTGGGCGTGGATGTCTGGGAACATGCCTATTACCTGAAATACCAGAACCGCCGCCCCGAATACCTCGAAAAGTTCTGGAACGTGGTAAACTGGGAAGAGGTTGAACGCAGGTACGCAGAACTCGTACAATAACAGCAGAAAGATCGGGTGATGAGTGATGGTGACCGGCAGTGTTCCCGAAAGGGGAGCTGCCGGTTTTTTTGTAACTTCCGGATAAGCCCTGTAAAAACATGCTATCGGCATATTTTTTTCATTCGTCTGCAGCAAATATCGAACGAAAAAAATCATGTATATTTGCCACATATTTTTCAAGTCGCCGGCCATGGAAAGTGACCGGCAAGATAAAAGAACATTATATAAACAGAAGGAGAGCCGATATGAGTGAAAAAATTGGGACAAAAGAAGCCATTGCACTGGAAGACAAATACGGTGCACATAATTATCATCCGTTGCCCGTGGTGCTTTCCAGGGGCGAAGGGGTTTTTGTGTGGGATGTCGAAGGTAAACGTTATTATGATTTTTTATCGGCCTATTCGGCGGTAAACCAAGGACACTGCCACCCCAAAATCGTGGACGCCCTCACCCGGCAGTCACAAACCCTCGCCCTTACCTCCAGGGCTTTTCATAACGACGTTTTGGGCCAATACGAGCAATACATTACCAGGCTGTTTGGCTACGACAAGGTCCTGCCCATGAATACGGGCGCAGAAGCCGTCGAAACGGCCATCAAGCTTTGCCGCAAGTGGGGCTATCAGAAAAAAGGCATTCCCGAGAATCAGGCAAAGATCGTTGTCTGCGAAAACAACTTTCACGGAAGGACCACCACCATTGTGTCCTTCTCGAACGATCCGGATGCACAAACCGACTACGGGCCCTTTACCCCGGGCTTTATACGGATTCCATACAACGATGTGGACGCCCTGGCCCGGGCCCTGAAGGACCCGAACGTGGCAGGTTTTCTTTTTGAACCCATACAGGGCGAAGCCGGAGTGTTTGTCCCCGATGATGGTTACCTTACCAAAACCCGCGCACTGTGCACCGTGCACAATGTGTTGTACATTGCCGATGAGGTGCAGACCGGCATCGCGCGCACAGGGAAAATGCTTGCCTGCGATCACGAAAACGTCCGGCCGGATGTGGTCATCCTCGGGAAAGCCATCAGCGGAGGCATGTATCCTGTATCGGCCGTGCTGGCCGACGACGACGTCATGCTGGTGATAAAACCCGGGCAGCATGGCTCTACCTTTGGCGGCAATCCGGTGGCCGGCAGGGTGGCCATGGCCGCCCTCGAAGTGATCAGAGAGGAACAACTGGCAGAAAAGTCGGAACAGCTCGGACAGCTCTTACGCAAGGAACTCCGTGCCATCAAATCAGACATGCTGACCCTGGTCAGGGGGAAAGGCCTCCTGAACGCCATTGTCATCCGCTCCAAAAACGGCAGGGATGCCATGGATGTTTGCCTGAAGATGGCCGAAAACGGGCTGCTTGCAAAACCCACTCACGGCGACAAGATCCGTTTTGCTCCACCGCTGGTTATTACAGAAGACCAATTAATGGAATGTGTGGATATCATTCGCAAATCAATTATTTCTTTTGAATAAGCCTGAGAACAATCCCTTAAAAGCCGGCAACATAAGCCGGCTTTTTTTTATTTTTGGGGTTCACAAATTTGTTCACCATGACAAAACCCAAAAGGCTCAGAAAAAATAACGACCGCATGATTTTTGGTGTTTGTGGTGCCCTGGCCGAATATTTCGACCTGGATCCCACATTAGTCAGGATCCTTTTTGTTTTTGGCTTTTTTCTCGGATTGATCGGGTTGTTGTTTTACATCATCCTGGCCATTGTTATCCCGTCGCGTTAAAACCGTTTTCGACAAAACTGCCTGGCCTGCTTCCGGAAGAAGCAATTAATTTCTATATTTGCCTTCACACTTATTGATATATAAAACTCTGTTTATATGGTTGATTTATCCGGCAGTATTGTTAAGAGATACGATGCGCTCTCCGGGAAAGATTGTTGTCTGTCGTGTGGCGGAGCCTTTTCACTGGCAGAGATCAAAGCCGGGGATAATTGCATTGATCTGGGATGCGGCAAAGGCCACGATGTTTTGCGTATGGCCACCCTGGCCGGCGATGGGGGCATGGCCTGGGGGGTGGATATTTCAGGTGGCATGCTGGGTGCCGCCGCCAGGCAGGCAGAACTCATGGGCTTTGAAAATGTCCGTTTTATCAGATCGGGGCTGGAGCAGATCGACCTGCAAAGTGATCTGGCTGATGTGGTAATCTCAAACTGTACCATCAACCACTCACTAAAGCAGGAGCAGGTCTGGCACGAGATTTATAGAATACTTAAACCGGGAGGTCAGTTTGTAGTCAGTGATATTTATTCGCTTGACCAGGTTCCCGAAGCCTTCCGAAACGATCCGGACATGGTAGCTCAATGCTGGGCGGGGGCCCTGACAAAAGACCTTTACATGCAGAACATAAAGAATGCCGGTTTCAGTGAATCAGAAATTCTGGAAGAGTCCGAACCCTATGATAAAGGCAAGATCCGGGTGGCAAGTTTTACGGTCAAAGGTGTAAAATAGCAGGCAGAATGAACGACAGAACGAATTTTTCTTTCTACTTTCTACTTTCCACTTTCTGCCTTCTACCTTCTTTTTTTTCCGTCTTCGTTCTTTCACCTTACCTGAATATAAAAACAATAGACAGATGACAAGCCTCATTAAAAAGAACAACAACAAAAAAGACAGGCAAAGCAAAACAAAGCAAGCTCAATGCTGTGCAAAAACAACGGCTGCACAGGCAGGATGCCACGATTGATACCACATGGGTCCTTCCAGGTACAACATCGTTGCTGAAATCCCGGGCTCAGCCAGGTACGTATTGGCCAACCTGTTATCGGGCCAGGCTGATATTGTATCCGGACCTGAGCTTGCACTGCTTCAGAGCCACCAGGAAAGCGAAGCAATCGAAGACTTTGTAGAAAAAGGATATATCACAGACCCCCTCCGGGAAAAACAACGTTATCGCCTTGCCTATATCGATTACCTGGAACAGCGAAGCCAGGAGGAGGTTCAGGTATTTTTTGCGCCCACCTACAACTGTAATTTTTCCTGCTCTTACTGCTATCAACTACCTTATCAGAATTCCCCGGAAGCACTCTCGGCAAAATTGACCGACGGTTTTTTTGCATTCATTCGTACCCATCTGCCCCACCGGAAAAAATACATAACCCTTTTTGGGGGTGAGCCCTTTTTAACCGGTCGTTCCTATTTTTCTGCACTGACCCGCTTTATCGGTCTGTGTGAAACCCAACAGATGGATCTGGCGGCTGTTACAAATGGATACTACCTGGACAAATACCTCCCCGCTCTTGAAAAGGTTAACATCCGTGAAATTCAGTTTACGCTCGACGGTCCGGAACACATCCACAACAAACGCAGGCCCTGCAATGGAGGCAAACCAAGTTTCGGGAAGATCGTTGCCAACATTGACGAATGCCTTTCCAGGGCGATCACCGTGAATCTGAGGGTTGTGGTCGATAAGGAAAACATTTGTTCGCTACCTGAACTATCCAGGTTTGCCATTGACAAGGGCTGGACAAAATCCCCCCATTTTAAATCCCAGCTTGGGCGCAATTATGAACTTCATCATTGTCACGCCGGCACAGCAAAGCTATTTTCAAGGCTTTCTTTGTATGCCGGGCTTTACGGACTCATCCGGTCACATCCGGAAATACTCGAATTTCACCGTCCGGCTTTTAGCGCAGCCCGTTTCCTGAAAGATCATGGTGAACTCCCTGCCCCTTTATTCGATGCCTGCCCCGGATGCAAGAGCGAATGGGCGTTCGATTATCTGGGAACCATTTACAGTTGCACAGCCACTGTTGGGAAAAATGGAGAAGAGTTGGGGAAATTTTACCCCGAAGTGATACTGAATCAGGAAGAAATTTCCAAATGGCAAACAAGGGACGTATGCTCCATTGACGAATGCAAAGAATGTCATCTCCAGCTGCTGTGCGGAGGGGGCTGCGCTGCAATGGCCAAAAACAGCAAGGGAAGCATCATGACAGGCGATTGCCGTCCGGTTGACCAACTGCTTAGCATGGGCATTTCCACCTATTTTTGATCTTTTTCCGAGCTTTTATGGTTTTTTGCCTACCTTTGCCGGGTACAGGTTCCGGCATCCTACCGGATTAACCGGATGAAAAGGGAATCGGGTGAGAATCCCGGACAGTTCCCGCTGCTGTAAGCTCCTTGATTAATGTTTACCTCTGCAATGCCACTGCCCAAAGAGGTGGGAAGGCGGTAAACATGGAGTAAGTCAGAAGACCTGCCTGTGCGTTTATTATTGATTTGCAGCTTTCGGGAAAAAGGCAAAAATTCACCGGAAACCAATCGCATGTTTCGCATTCTACTGCTGTGTATGCTGCCCCTGCAGGCACTGGCTGGCACCATCGATGAGCCGGATACCCTTATCACACTCGATGAGGTACAGGTAAGCACTTCCCGGCATCAGGTATTTGATGCCGGGCATCAGCTCATAAAGATCGGAAGCCAGGCCCTGAACGCCCACCGTCATTTGTCGGTCGATCACCTGCTAAGCAGGCATGCCGGTATTTTTATCAAAAGTTATGGCCCCGGTAACCTTTCTGCCACATCACTGCGAGGTGGAACAGCAGCTCAGACAGCCCTGGTATGGAATGGCTTCCACATTCAAAATCCCATGCATGGTCAAACCGACCTGAGCCTGATACCCGTTTTCTTTACTGACCGTGTCAGCGTTCAGTACGGAGGGGGTAGTGCGCTGTGGGGCAGCGGGAGTATGGGCGGGGTAATTCATTTTCAGAATGAAAGAGTAAGCGGGCAGGGAGTCCATACCAGCTTTGGGCTAAGCGGGTCAAATACCGGGGAGTTCATGCAGCAACTAGCCGTTGGAGCGGGGATTGGGCGCCTGAGTACCAGGCTGAGGGTATTCAACCTGGAAGCAGAGAACCGCTATCAATTTATTCATAGTGGCTTCGCTCATCAACCGGTTATGAAACAAAAGCATGCCGGGACAAGGCAACAGGGCATACTCCATGAAATTCATTATCAGCCCCACCAGAAACATCACATCGACCTCAGGTGGTGGTGGCAGGACAATGCACGTCACATCCCGCCAGCCATGATGCAAACCCATCAGGGGGGGTATCAGGAAGACGCCTCCTTGAGGGTTACCGGACACTGGTCATACGCAGGCAAACATGGTGTGATGAACTGGAGAGGAGCCTATTTTAACGAAGAGGTATCCTATGCAGACAGTCTGACCCCGGAAAGCAACTCAACGGCCGAGACCCTTTCGCAGGAGGCAGAATACATGTTCAGCCCGGCACCCGGATTCACTGGCAACCCCGGCATTCATTTCCAACGCGTCAGGGCATGGTCGGATGAATACAGCGGCCGAAGGGAAGAATTCACCTACGCTGTTTTTATGGCCCTGAAATGGGATATGATTCCCGGGGCAACACAGTTTCATGTCAACGCAAGACAGGAGTTCGCCTCCGGGCAGGCCTTACCGTTTGCACCATCAGTTGGGATGTCTTTAAAGATGGTATCCGGGATGTATCTGAAGATCAATGCCGGAAAAAATTACCGCATACCGAGCCTGAACGACAGATACTGGGTACCGGGAGGCAATCCTGACTTAAAGCCCGAAAAAGGCTGGAGCCAGGATATTGGGATTAACTTCCTGCGCAATTCTTCTGTTAACACATTGAACCATGTCCGGTTTTCCCTCACGGGGTTTCACAGGAAGATCGATGACTGGATCATGTGGGTCCCCGTTCAGGGAAGTATGCACTGGAGCCCGGAAAACATCATGCAGGTAAGGAGTTATGGCACAGAGGCACGATTGCAGGGGCAACTCGAAAAAGGGCAGGCAGTGCTGAACTGGCAGATGCTTTGGGACCACACAAAGGCTGTCAATACGGTGGCCAAAAGTCCCAACGATGCCTCCAGAGGAAAGCAACTTATCTATGTGCCTGAAAACCAAATGGGCATTAATCTGAATGTGCAATTCAGGCATCTTGGCATCTCCGTCAATCAGTCATATACTGGCAGGCGATACACAACCACCGACAACAGCCAGTGGCTGGGTTCTTTCCATCATACAGATGTGTCTTGTTTTTGGAAACCGGCCTCATACAGTTTCCATGCTTTCGTATCGGCCCATAACGTATTCAACCAGGCCTATCAGGTCATGTCTGGCCGACCCATGCCTTTAAGGCATTTCAGGGCAGGGGCCGGTTATTCATTCACCCTGAATTCACCCAAACAACACCAAAGCCCATGACGAACTTTACCACGCATATTATTGCGTTGTCCCTTATGCTATGGTCAATAAGCATAACAACCGGCCAACTCACTGCCCAGACAGTTGCCAATTTCGACGAAATGGAACTGGAGCCGGAAACTTACTGGAATGGCTCGGATGGTTCCGGAGGATTTGTTAGCGGATATCTGTTTTTTCCAAATTATTTCACCTGGTGGACCGATGAACTTTACAGCTGGAGTGGATTCTCACTGTCCAGCACCACAGATAACGAAACCCCCGGAATTGGCAATCAATACAGTGTTGTTACCGGAGGTGGTTACGAAGGGAACACGAATTATGCCGTTGCCTATGTGTCCGACCCGCTTACCTTTGCCAACAGCCTGTTCCTTATTCCTAAGGGTCCGGCAAAGGGAGGTTCCCTGAAGGACATGGTGGTAAGCAATACCACTTACGCAGCCCTGGCTATGCTCAACGGAGATGAGTTCTCAAAAAAATTCGGAGGTGAAGACGGAAATGATCCCGATTGGTTTTTGCTGACCCTTGTCGGCTGGCGCCATGGAGAGGCCCTGGAAGACCAAAAGGTGGAATTCTACCTGGCAGACTATCGCTTTGAAGACAGTCGTAAAAACTACATCGTTGATACCTGGGAGCGCATCCCCCTTGACGGGATCGGGGCAACAGACAGCCTGGAACTCAGGCTTAGTTCATCCGATGTGGGCCAATGGGGGATGAACACACCTGCCCTGATCTGCATCGGACAGATCACCACCATGGATGATGGAAACACCACCCAATCCCCATGGATCAGTCAGGTGCAGGATGCGGTCATCTATCCGAACCCATTCTTAAACGGCGTCAGCGTATCCATTGATGGAACAGCTGGTAAGGGGGGTATCACTTACCGCGTTACAGATAGTGCGGGGCGTTTCATGCAGTCGGGCCATCTGCCTCAGGAACAACCTATTGACCTAAGCAGTCTGCCTTCGGGCATCTACCTGCTAAGCCTGGAGGGAGAGCAATACCGGCATACCAAAAGGATTATTAAGCAATAACACTGCCCCGGGACAGCCCGTATTATGGTAAAAACAACGCTTGACCTCAAACGGATGATATGGATCTGGTCCATTCTGGTTCCGTGCCTGTTCCTGCAGCTTTCCAACACGCTTTATGCGCAATTCTCTTCACCGGCCGGACGGCCCGGATCAACAGCCATCCACAAGGATTCTGCTGTTTTTGTGGGATGGGCAACAGAATGTGCGGTCCGGCGAGCTTATATCGACATTTCGAGGCCTTCGCTGGGGTATGCTTCGGCAGGCGACTGCAATGATGCAATCGGGAAGGCAGGTGAAGGAGGTACACTCAGCCTTGGGGACGGTGGTTATGCAATACTTGGCTTTGATCCGCCCATCGCCAATGGCCCTGGCTGGGACTTTGCCGTTTTTGAAAATGCTTTTGATGACTATTTTCTTGAATTGGCTTTTGTGGAGGTAAGCTCTGACGGGAGGCATTTTGTCAGGTTCCCGAACACCTCGTTAACCCGGACCGACACCCAGATTTCTGCCTTTGGGACCCTGGAAGCTGAAAAGATTCACAACCTGGCCGGAAAATACCGCGTATTTTATGGGGTCCCCTTCGACCTGGACACCCTCAAGGGCAGCCCGGGCCTGGATGTGAACCGCATCACCCATGTGCGGGTGGTCGACGTTGTTGGCAGTATCGACACCCTCTTTGCTTCCTTCGACACCCATGGCAACATCATCAACGACCCCTGGCCAACCCCTTTCCCCACCGGCGGCTTCGATCTGGACGCCATCGGGGTCATTCACCAGGCCGCGGCCCCGGAGTCCGGTCTGAGGGCAGGCATCAGGCCCAGCCCGGCCAGTCAAGGCAGCCGCATCATGATACAAAGCCCGAAAGAGGGAAGTGTGGTCATGAGCTTGTTTCATCCGGCCGGGCAGTTGATCTACCGGGAAACCATCCCCATCCCCAGGGCCGGGATGCATACGGTCAGCTTCCCCCGACTCCGGATTGCCGACGGATTCTACCTGCTGCATGTGAGCGACGGGAAACAGCATTATTCAAAAAAATTCATCTACCTGAACCAATGACCTCATCCCTTCCATGCAACAGCCAGGTAAAACAACCCCTCCCCGGGCTCATCGCCATGGCTTCCGGCCTTCTCCTTCTATGCCTTCTTTCGCTCTCCTGCGAAAAAGACCCGGCACACAATGGCCCTGAACTGCCTGGGATCCGGGAAGGTCAGGGAGCCTTTGTGGTGAACGAAGGAAATTTCGGCTGGGGAAATGCCAGCCTGAGCTATTACGACAAGACAACGGACAGCATCTACCATAATCTGTATAGCCGGGTCAACAACAAACCTCTGGGCGATGTGTTCCAATCCATGACCATCCACAACGGGTTGGCCTATCTGGTGATCAACAATTCGGGAACCATTGAGATCATCAATCCCCACACTTTCCAGCACCAGGGCACCATCACCGGGCTGGTGTCGCCGCGTTACCTTTTGCCGGTGAATGCTTCCAGGGCCTATGTAAGCGACCTCTATGGCAATGGGTTGAGCATTGCAGACCTGCAGGGCATGGAGATCACAGGGCAGATACCGATGAGGGGATGGACGGAGGCCATGCTGAGGCTGGGCGAGCGGGTCCTGGTTGCAGGCACGGGGTCGGGCTATCTGTACGCCATAGATACTGAAACAGATCGCCTGACCGACAGCCTCCACCTGCCACCCGGCCCCCAATCGATGGTGGTCGATGCGGCCGGCTATCTTTGGGTGCTTTCGGGGGGGGAGCCCATGTTGAAAGGCCAGCCCGGCCTGTACCAGATCGAACCCCGGAATCTCGAAATACTGGGATTCTACCCCTTAGGGAAGGTGGGGAACCCGATCTCCCGTCTGCAGATCAGCCCCTGTGGAGAAACCCTTTACTTTTTAGGAAGGGATATTTTTTCCATGTCAACGGCCGACCCCCAATCAGGGGCCAGGTTGTTTGTTGCATCGAAAGGGAGGGGTTTTTACGGTCTTTCGGCCGACCCGGACAGCGGCGAGATCTATGTGACCGATGCCATCGACTACGTTCAGCCCGGGATCATCATGCGCTTCAGCAGCCAGGGCTTACTCATATCGAGTCAGCGTGCAGGCATCATTCCGGCCGATCTGGGGTTTTACTGACAGTGATGCTTTTTTCTTAATTTTGCTTTCATGCAACGACCAATACGGCCTGAACTCCTGATCCGGCATCTGAGGTGGCTGTTCATGCTATTGATTGGCATGGGCATGTGGGCATGCCATGACGACGAGGTATGCGGAGAAGTCACCGCCAATGAGTTGCGCATGAGGTTCTTCCTGGCCGGCCAGGAAGAACCGGTCGCGGCCACCATCGACACCCTGAGCATTGCCGGGCTGGGCAGGCAGGATCAACCCATTTACGACATGGCAGAGGATGTTTCGCTGGTTGAGCTTCCCCTGAATCCTTCCGCAACTACTTCCGCTTTTGTGCTTTCATTCGGCAGGGAAACAGACACCCTCTGGGTTACTTACCAAAGCGAACTGCACATGATCTCTGCTGAATGTGGGTTTACGCTGTTCTTCGAAATTCAGCAATTGGAACACACTGCCCATCACATCGTTTCGGTCAGCCTTGCAAATCCATACGTAACCAATGTTTTTGATGACCACGTCCAGATTTTTATTCCTGATACTGGCACTGACGATTAGTCACCGGCTGCCGGCCAGCAGCGAACCCAGGCACAGCCCCTCCCTGAGACTGGGCGTGGATATTTCGGGAATTGGCAGGCAATTGATCAGCCCCGAAAGCCTGACGGCAGAATTTTCGGCAGACCTGGAGTGGAAGAAGAACTTTTTTGCCGCCCTCGAAGGCGGATGGATGGATGTGGACATCAGCCGGGAAACCCACTCTTACCTTGCCTCGGCTTATTTTGTCAGGGCAGGGGCTGACTTCAACCTGCTGGAACGTACTCCCGAAACCCTCCACGATGTGGTGCTGATCTCCCTCAGGTATGGGTACAGCAACATGCAGCATCAGGCCCCCCGTGTGGTAGTCCCCGACCCCTATTGGGGCAACTACCAGACCAGCGTTGGCAAGGAGCCCTATCATGCCCATTGGCTTGAAGCGGGGCTGGGCCTGAAAACCCGTGTCTGGCATCAATTCTTCATGGGTTGGAGCCTTCGCGGACGGCTGTTGATCAGCCATACCCGCGACCCGGAAATGGAGCCCTATCTGATCGGCGGTTTTGGCCAGGCAGGCAGCAACACTTCGCTGATGCTTCATTACCATCTTTACTACCGTTTCCCCTTGTAAGCAGTGCAAAGGGGGAGAAAAGCCTTGTTTGCAAACCAAATCCTCAACAACATCGCCAACACGAATTCATACCCTATCAAATGGACATCGAAAAAGCAAGGGAGAGGGTAAGAGAACTTACCCGTCAGATCAATGAGCACAATTACCGTTACTATGTGCTGGACCAGCCATCCGTCAGCGATTATGCCTACGACAACTTATTGGCAGAGTTGATCTCTCTGGAAAAGGCCCATCCCGTTCTGCAAAGCAAAAATTCACCCAGCCAACGCGTGGGGGGGCAAGTAACCAAAAAATTCCCTGTCGTAAAGCACACCTATCCCATGCTTTCGCTGGGGAACACTTACAGCAGGGAAGAGCTCCTTCTTTTTGACCAGCGTGTAGACAGGGCATTGAAAGAGCCTTGCGAATACGTTTGTGAATTGAAATTTGACGGAGTGGCGATCGGGCTCACTTACCTCAACGGCGAACTGACAAGGGCAGTGACCCGTGGCGACGGGATCCAGGGCGACGAGGTGACCGAAAACGTCAAAACCATCCGGAGCATTCCCCTTAGCCTGGATCGGCCCGGGCTTCCGCCCGAATTCGAAGTGCGGGGGGAAGTGATCATGCCACACAGCAGCTTCCTTGAACTGAACCGCGACAAAGAGCAGGAAGGGCAGCCCATTTTTGCAAACCCGAGAAATGCGGCTTCGGGCAGTCTGAAGTTGCAGGACTCCGCACTGGTTGCCAAACGTGGTCTGGATTGCTATAGTTACGGGCTGCTGGCACCCGGCCTGCCTTTCCCCACCCATTGGGATAGCATCCAGGCATTGAAAACATGGGGATTCAAGGTAGCCGGCCTCACCACAATCTGCCGCAATATAGACGAGGTGTTCGAATTCATCGGACAATGCGATGCCCAGCGAAAGGCGCTGCCCTTCGACATTGACGGGGTGGTGATCAAGGTCAACAGCCTGGCCCAGCAGGAAAAACTCGGTTTTACCAGCAAATCGCCACGATGGGCCATTTCCTTTAAGTTCAGGGCCGAACGGGCCATGACCCGTTTGCTGGATGTGACCTACCAGGTTGGACGTACTGGAGCCATCACCCCGGTAGCCATCCTCGAAAAGGTGGCTGTTGCAGGATCCATGGTAAAACGGGCATCGCTATACAACGCCGGGAAAATGACAGAACTCGGCCTGCACAGGAACGACCTGGTGTATGTGGAAAAGGGAGGAGATATCATTCCAAAGATCGTGGGTGTAGATATTTCTTCCAGAAAAGCAGGCGCATCCGAAATACAATTCATTACATCCTGCCCCGAATGCGGGACCAGGCTGCGCAGGCTGGATGGCGAGGCCCTTCATTACTGTCCGGACAACGACCATTGTCCACCCCAGATCGCAGGAAAAATAGAGCATTTTATCGGCCGCAGGGCCATGAATATTGAGAGCCTTGGTCAGGGAAGGACCGTACTGCTGGTAGAGAAAAACAAAATCCGCAACATCGCCGATCTCTACGACCTCACCTACAAAGATCTGATCGGTCTGGAAAAAGTCATAACCGATCCGCTCACCCATAAGCAACGAAGGGTCAGTTTCAGGGAAAAAACCACCAGGAACATCCTGAGGGCTATTGAAGCCTCAAAAAAAACAGCTTTTGAGCGGGTATTGTATGCCCTGGGCATACGTCACCTGGGTGAAAGCATGGCCAAAAAACTGGCCAGGCATTTTTGCAGCCTCGATGCCCTCATGGAAGCATCACAAAACGTTCTGCTTGAGGTTGAAGAAGTGGGCGAAAAAACCGCAAACAGCATCATCGATTACTTCCGGAATGTGGAAAACCTCCGCATGATTGAGCGTTTAAAGGCAGCTGGATTGAGGTTCCAGACAGGGACCGCTGCCGGGGGCGGTGAAAAACCCTTTTCAGGACAATCCTTTGTAGTTTCGGGAGTATTTGAACATTATTCGAGAGACGGGATCAAACAACTGATCGAAGAACAGGGCGGAGAGCTGAAAAGCAGCATTTCATCAAAAACCAGCTACCTGGTAGCTGGCAAAAACATGGGCCCTGAAAAACGGAAGAAAGCCGAAGCGCTGAACATCCCCATCATTCGTGAAGACGAATTGTTGCAGCTGGTCAAACAATGATGCCGTCGTGTATGGTCAGCTTGCGGTCTGCCATACCGGCCAGTTCGTGGTTGTGGGTAACGATCACAAAGGTTTGTTCAAGCTGGTCGCGCAATTTGAAAAACAAACGGTGCAGCTCTTCCGACGATTTGGAGTCGAGGTTCCCGCTGGGCTCGTCGGCCAGCACGACTGCCGGGTCATTGATCAGGGCCCTGGCCACCGCCACCCTTTGCTGCTCCCCTCCGCTCAGCGCAGCGGGTTTATGCTCCAGGCGATCGCCCACGCCCAGCAGCTGCAGCAACTCCCTTGATTTCTTTTCCGCTTCCCTTCGACCTGTGCCGGCGATAAATGCAGGAATGCAAACATTTTCCAGGGCTGTAAACTCGGGCAACAAATGATGGAACTGAAAAACAAAGCCAATAGACCGGTTGCGGAAATCCGACACCTGCCGGTCGTTCAGAGCAGCAATGTCGCGATCCCTGATGCGGATGCGGCCTTTGTCGAAACGATCGAGGGTACCAAGGATGTGGAGGAGGGTGGTCTTCCCTGCCCCTGAGGCCCCTACAATGGAAACAATCTCACCCTTGCGGATCTCCAGGCTGATGCCCTTAAGTACCTTGAGGTCACCATAGGATTTGTGGATGTTTTCTGCAAGGATCATGGGCAGGTAGCGCACTTTCATCCCGGGCAATGGTACAGGCTGCGAGGACACCGCAATGGATACCTGCCCCGGGAAGTTGTTTCTGCCACGAAGATAATCAAATTTAGCACCAACGCTCCGGATTTTGACAGTTGAAATAAGGGTCGAAATGTCGAAATGCAGTTACTTTCGTTCCTTCGTTCTCTCGTTCTGTTGTTCCTTTCATGCCATCCTCCGTCCTCCGACTTCCCGACTGACCCGGATCGAACAGAAAAATTCATGTATATTTACACAGACCATCCCAACGCATTTTGGGCTTCACGCTCAGGTGAATCAAGCCTGTTAATCCCGAACCTGATGTCTGAAAACTCAACTGCCATTCCATTTTCCGCGCTTCAGGAAACACTCGAAGGCGATCTTTATCACGATCTTTCGTGGCGGCTGATGTACGCCACCGATGCTTCCGTATTCAGGGAAGTTCCCCTGGCTGTTTGCCGCCCTGCCCATAAAAAAGACCTGAAACAGATACTGGCATTCTGCCTTGATCACCGCTTGCCGCTGATCCCCCGCACCGCAGGAACCTCCCTGGCCGGACAAGTGGTTGGTCAGGGGCTGGTGGTCGACTGCTCCCGCTACATGAACAGCATCATCGAACTCAACACCGCCGAAAAATGGGTAAGGGTGCAGCCGGGAGTCATCCTCGACGACCTGAACCGCTACCTGGCACCTCATGGACTTTTTTTCGCACCCGAAACCTCTACATCCAACCGCTGCATGATCGGAGGGATGGTCGCGAACAATGCCTGCGGGTCGCATTCATTGGTATACGGGAGCACCCGCGATCACACCCTCGAAATAGAGGCCTTGCTTTACGACGGATCGGAAGTGGTTTTCTCTGCCCTCGACCGGGAAGGCTTCCGCAATAAATGCGCAGGCAACCAGACGGAGAACAGGATTTACAGACAAATGTCCGGGTTGCTTTCTGCCCCCGAAAACCAGGCCGAGATCAGGGCACATTATCCCGACCCGAGGCTGAACCGCAGAAATACCGGATATGCACTGGATCTGCTGCTCAATTCGGATGTGTTCGGAGGAAAGGAAGCATTCAATTTCTGTAAATTGCTTTGCGGTGCCGAGGGGACCCTGGCCATTTACACCACCTTCAAGCTGAACCTGGTTCCCCTGCCGCCCCCTGAAAAAGCCCTGGTTTGTGTCCATGTGAAGGACATCGAAGAAGCCCTGCAGGCCAATCTGGTGGCGCTCAAACACAAGCCTGTTGCCGTTGAACTAATCGACAGGGTCATCCTCGATTGCACCAGATCAAATATCGGACAGAGCAAAAACAGGTTTTTCATCCAGGGCGATCCTGGCGCCATCATGGTCGTGGAATTTGTGTGTCAAAACCGCCAGGAGGCCATAGACAGGGCCGGGGCCATGGAGGAAGAGCTGAGACGCGAGAAGCTGGGCACGCATTATCCCAGGCTTTTTGGCGAGGACATCGAAAGGGTCTGGGCCCTGCGCAAGGCCGGGCTGGGGCTGCTGTCGAATATTCCAGGCGATGCGAAACCGGTGGCAGTTATTGAGGATGCCGCCATTCACGTCGAACTCCTGCCTGCCTACGTCAGCGAACTGAACCGGATACTGGAAAAGCTAAGCCTTAAATGCGTGTTTTTTGCGCATATCGGCTCGGGAGAGATCCACATACGCCCCATTGTGAACCTTAAAAGCAGTGCAGATGTTGAGCGATTCTATCAGGTTGCCAGGGGAGCGGCCCTACTGGTAAAAAAGTACCGCGGATCACTCAGCGGCGAACACGGCGACGGAAGGCTCAGGGCAGAGTTCATCCCCCTGGTGTTGGGCGAAAAGAATGCCGGACTGCTCAGGCAGGTCAAAGCCACCTGGGACCCTATGAACCTGCTCAACCCAGGCAAGATCGTATCCTCCCCTTCCATGAAAACCTCGCTTCGTTACAAAGCGGATCAGAAAATACGACAGATCGATACTTATTTCGATTACGACAAGACCCTGGGTTTCTTAAGGGCAGTGGAACAATGCAATGGCTCCGGCGACTGCCGGAAGTCGCCGGAAGCCGGCGGAGTAATGTGTCCGTCCTATCATGCGAGCCGGAATGAAGACGACAACACACGCGGCAGGGCAAACCTGCTGAGGGAATTCATCACCAACTCCGGCAGGAACAATCCGTTCGACCACAGGGAATTAATCAACGTCCTGGATCTTTGCCTTTCCTGTAAGGGATGCAAGGCCGAATGCCCTTCGAGCGTAGACATGGGAAAATACAAGGCCGAGACCCTGCAACAATACTATGACGCCAACAGGACCCCCTTCCGGGCCAGGGCAATCGGGGCTTTTGGCTTTCTGAGCAAAATAGGAAGCCGGCTGCCTGGTTTGTACAACGCAGTTTCCACCTGGCCCCTGAGCTCGGCTCTGATCAAATATGCGCTGGGCTTCGCAAAAGAAAGAAAGCTGCCGCTGCTGCACAAACAAAGCCTTGAACGCTGGGGGAGCAAAAACCTTCCCGGACTCAACGGCCTACTGGACGGCAGCAAAAGGGTGTTGCTGTTTTGTGACGAGTTTACCAGCTACAACGACACCCCCACAGGCATCCAATCTATCGGCTTGCTTCACCACTTGGGATACAGGGTAGAGATACCCGGGCACCGGGAAAGCGGAAGGGCATACCTGTCGAAAGGGCTGTTGAAAAAAGCGAGGCAACTTGCCGAAAAGAACGTGGAATTGCTTTTCCCCCTGGTATCGGACAAAATTCCGCTGATCGGCATAGAACCTTCGGCCATCCTTTGCTTTCGCGATGAATACCCTGAACTGGTAAGGCAAGCCTGGAAAGAGAAGGCAGTGGCACTGGCAAAAAACTGCCTGACCATCGATGAGTTTATCGTTGGTGAATACGAAAAAGGGAACATCGATCCCTCCCGGTTCCCGGGTAAAGCGGAAAAAATTTACCTGCACGGGCACTGCCATCAGAAAGCATTGTCGTCGACCAATTATTCGCTGAAGATGTTGGGCCTGGCAGCCAACGGGGCGGTAGAGGAAATTCAATGCGGATGCTGCGGTATGGCAGGGGCTTTCGGTTATGAGAAGAACCACCATGCCATCAGCATGCAAATCGGTGAGTTGTCATTATTCCCGGCAATCAGGGCGGCCGGACCCGAGGCCATAATTGCAGCACCCGGAACCAGTTGCAGGCAGCAGATCCTTGACGGGACCGGCAGGCGCGCCTTTCATCCGGCCGTGGTCTTGTTCCAGGCACTGAAGGTGAGTACCCAGGCCTGGCAGCCAGAATGACAGAAGGGTTGCCCCCATACGGGAGCAACCCTTCCAAGCAGCTATCAAACAGTGTCGGGACTTAGCCTGGCTTCTCCTCTCCTTCTGTTTCCGGGCCTTTTTTCTCCTTGTCTCCTTCTGTTTCCGGGCCCTTTTTGTCCTTGCTTTCAGCCTCTTTTTTCGTCTTCTTCTCCTCCTTGCCAGCTCCGGTTGCCGGAGCTTTCTTTTCCCTGGCTGTTTTCAGGGCTTTTTTGGAGGCCTCTTTCGGAGTTATTTCTTTGATTTCTTCCCTGGTTTCTGCCTTGGGTTCTTCCCTGGGTTCTTCCTTAACCTCTGCCTCAGCTTCGGACTTGGCCTCTGCCTTGGGTTCCTCCTTGGTTTCTGCCTTGGGTTCCTCCTTGGTTTCTGCCTTGGGTTCTTCCTTGGGTTCCTCCTTGGGTTCTTCCTTGGGTTCTGCCTTGGGCTCTTCCCTGGGTTCTTCCTTAACCTCTGCCTCGGGTTCTGCTCTGGCCTCTGCCTTGGGTCCCTCCTTGGTTTCTGCCTTGGGTTCTTCCCTGGGCTCCTCCTTGGATTCCAGTTTCTTGATCGCTTCTTCCCGCTTGGCCGACTGTTCGGATTTTTCAGTTTTTTCGAACTCCGACTTCAGGTTTGCCAGCACATCCAGATCGCCCAGGGTGGTTTTCTCCAGGCTATCCTTCATTTTTCTCACTGTTTTTTTTGTGGTCTTTTCCCTGGTCTTTCTTTCGGCAGACTCAGAAGCCTTTTCAGCATATTTAACGTCCTGGAAAACCTTAGTGTGTGAAACAACAATTTTCTTGCTGTCCTTGTTGAACTCGATTACTTTGAAATCGAGGGTTTCGTCCATCTTGGCCGTAGAACCGTCCTCTTTTACAATATGCCTGGTGGGGGCAAAACCTTCCACTCCATAAGGAAGGGCAACGATCACCCCCTTATCTGAAGTGCCCACTATGGTTCCCTGGTGTACCGAGTCGATGGTGAAAACCGATTGGAATACATCCCATGGATTTTCTTCCAGCTGTTTGTGCCCCAGGCTAAGACGGCGATTTTCCTTGTCAACATCAAGCACCACCACTTCGATACTTTCGCCGATCTTGGTAAATTCGGCAGGATGCTTGATTTTCTTGCTCCACGAAAGATCACTGATGTGGATGAGACCATCCACTCCTTCTTCGAGTTCCACAAAAATTCCAAAATTGGTAAAGTTGCGCACCGTGGCGGTGGTTTTTGACCCCGGAGCATATTTTTCATGAATGTTCTCCCACGGATCGGTGATGAGTTGCTTGATGCCCAGAGACATTTTCCTTTGTTCACGGTCGAGGGTGAGGATCTCTGCCTCCACTTCATCGCCAACCTTCAGGAAATCCTGGGCTGTACGCAGATGCTGCGACCACGACATTTCGGATACATGAATCAGGCCTTCCACTCCGGAAGCAATCTCGATGAAAGCACCATAATCGGCAATTACGACCACCCTGCCTTTTACCTTGTCGCCCACTTTCAGTTCGGGGTCGAGCGAATCCCACGGATGGGGGGTAAGTTGTTTCAGGCCCAGTGCAATGCGTTTTTTGTTCTCATCGAAGTCCAGGATCACCACATTGATCTTCTCGTCCAGGTTGACGATCTCTTCGGGGTGGTTGATCCGGCCCCAGGAAAGGTCGGTGATATGTACCAATCCGTCCACACCCCCAAGATCGACAAATACACCATAGGAAGTGATGTTTTTCACCGTACCTTCGAGGATCTGTCCTTTTTCAAGCTTGGCGATGATCTCGGCCTTCTGGATTTCCAGCTCGGCCTCGATCAGGGCTTTGTGCGAAACCACAACATTCTTGTATTCGTGGTTGATCTTGACCACTTTGAAGTCCATGGTCTTGCCAACATAGATGTCGTAATCGCGTATGGGTTTCACATCAATCTGCGAACCCGGCAAAAAGGCCTCAATGCCAAAGACATCAACAATTAGTCCGCCCTTTGTGCGGCACTTGACCAGGCCCTTGATGATCTCATCGTTGTCCATGGCCTTGTTGATTCGCTCCCACGACCTGAGGGTACGGGCTTTTTTGTGTGACAACACCAGCTGTCCGGTACTGTCTTCCTGGCTTTCCACATAAACCTCGATCTCATCGCCAACTTTCAGCTCGGGATTGTATCTGAGTTCGGCAGCCGGAATAACCCCGTCCGACTTAAAACCAATGTTCACAACGATCTCCCGCGGATTTTTGGATACCACCTTCCCGTCGATCACCTCTCCTTCGCCAATGGATTTCAGGGTTTCTTCATAGAGGCTTTCGAGCCGCTGCCTTTCAGAATCGGTATAAACCTCTTGCTTTTTGTCTACTGAATCCCAGTCAAATTCACCGGGTACCTGCTCGGGGAATGCGGTTTCTTCATTTGGCTGGATTACCTCATCGACTGCAATGGGATTTTGCGGATCCTCGATCTTGAGTTCATCCTTATCGGCTTTGGGCTCATTTGCCTGTTCGGTGGTTTTTACTACAGGCTTTTCTTCCGGAGAACCGGTTATTTTGTTTTCTTCGGCCATTAAAAATAATCAATCTGTGGTTGCCCTGTGGGTTTGCATGTAATTGCAAACGAAGGGGAACCGGGTTCAACAATAAGAGGATAACAGGGCCCGCAAACGGGACAGCAAAGGTAGTAAAGAATATGGTAAATCAAAAACCAAAAATCAGGCCTGAAGCAGTTTACACAGGCTGCAGGTTTACCGGCCGATCTGCGGTTGCCTTGTACATGCTGAGGTCAACCACCTCGATCATTTTACTAATGTATTTAAAATCAACTCCTTTAAGGTATTTGGGATTGATCTCCTCCACATCCTTGCGATTGTCTTCCGAAAGAATGACCTGCCTGATACCGGCACGTTTTGCCGCCAGTATTTTTTCCTTGATGCCACCAACGGGCAATACCTTCCCTCTGAGGGTAATCTCTCCCGTCATGGCAACATCGGGCCTCACCTTTCGCCGGGTAAAAACAGAAGCCAATGCGGCAAACATAGTGATGCCTGCCGAAGGTCCGTCTTTGGGCGTGGCCCCTTCAGGGACGTGGATGTGAACATTATACGAACTGAACAATCCTGGGTCGATGTCCAGGTATCCGGCCTGTGATTTCAGGTATTCCAAGGCGAGAATGGCCGATTCCTTCATCACCTCGCCCAGGTTCCCGGTCATGTTCAGGTTGCCTTTTCCCTTGCTGATGCTTGCCTCCACAAAGAGCACTTCACCGCCGGTGTAGGTCCAGGCCAATCCGGTCATAACGCCTGCCAGGCCTTTGAGGTCATCCTGTTCGCGGCCAAATTTCGGGGGGCCCAGGTTGCGTTTCAGATCATCTGTTGTTAAGACCGGATCCAGATGATTGCCCAAGACGATGTCGCGTGCCGCTGAGCGGATGATCTTGGCAATGGTCTTTTCCAGTGTTCGCACACCCGACTCCCTGGTGTAATCCTGAATGATCCGGGCCAGTATCTTTTTGCTGAATTTCAACTGCTCTTTTTTAAGCCCGTGGGCCTCCAGCTGCTTGGGGATCAGATGACGGCGGGCTATCTCCTGTTTTTCCTCCACAATATACCCGCTCAGGTCGATCACTTCCATTCGGTCGCGCAGTGCCGGCTGTATGCCCGACAGGGTGTTGGCGGTGGCAATGAACATGATGTTCGACAGGTCGTATTCGACTTCCAGGTAGTTGTCGTAAAAGCTGTTGTTCTGTTCCGGGTCAAGCACCTCCAACAGGGCAGAGGAAGGATCGCCTGAAAACGTATGGTGACCCACCTTGTCCACTTCATCGAGTACAAATACAGGATTTGACGACCGGGCTTTCTTCAGATTCTGGATGATCCGGCCGGGCATGGCACCCACATAGGTTTTGCGGTGTCCCCGGATCTCGGCTTCATCCCTCAGCCCCCCGAGCGACATCCGGAGGTATTTCCTACCAATGGCGCGGGCGATGGATCTTCCCAGCGAAGTCTTGCCCACCCCGGGAGGACCGACAAAACACAATATGGGCGATTTCATGTCGCCCTTTAACTTGAGAACTGCCAGGTACTCAATAATGCGCTCCTTGATCTTCTCCAGTCCGTAATGGTCGCGATCGAGTATTCGCTGTGCCTTTTTCAGATCGAAGTTGTCGGGAGTAAACTCATTCCAGGGCAACTCCACCATGGTTTCGAGGTAGTTCAGCTGAACCGTGTATTCCATGGCCGCAGGATTCATGCGCTGCAGCCGCGACAACTCCTTTCGGAACACTTCTCCGACCTGTGCATCCCATTTTTTTTTTGCCGCCCTTTGCTTCATCTCGCTGATCTGTTCCTCATGGGGGTTGCCTCCCAACTCTTCCTGTATGGTTTTTAAGTGTTGTCCAAGAATGTAGTCGCGCTGCTGCTTGTCAATGTCAACCTTGACTTTCGACTGGATCTGGTTTTTCAGTTCCACTACCTGCAATTCCCTGTTCAAATGTCCCAAAACCACATTGGCCCGGGTTTCCAGATCAGGAATCTCAAGCAGTTTCTGCTTTTCGTCTACCTCGATATTGAGGTTGGACGAAATAAAGTTCACCAGAAAAACCGGACTCTCAATGTTTTTCAGGGCAAAAGCTGCTTCACTGGGGACATTGGGAGAAAGTTTGACAATTTGGATGGCCAGGTCTTTGAGGGTGGAGATCAGAGCCTTGAATTTATCGGAGGCAGGTGGCTCTTTGGCTGCATCAAAGGAGATCACCCTGGCTTTCAGATAAGGTTCAAACTGCGTGGCCTCCTTCATCGCAAAGCGCTTTTTCCCCTGAATGATCACCGTGGTGTTTCCGTCGGGCATCTTCAATATCTTGATGATATAGGCAGCCGTGCCAATGGCATTCAGGTCGTCAAAGGCCGGTTCTTCCTCGGCGGGGTCTTTCTGGGAAACCACTCCAATGATGCGGGATTCCTTATATACTTCACGTACCAGCCTGATGGATTTGTCGCGGCTAACGGTTATGGGAATGACCACCCCGGGGAATAAAACGGTATTTTTCAGGGGGAGAATGGCCAGTTCTTCGGGGATTTCCTCCGCGGCCATCTGTTGTTCTTCCTCTGTCGAGAGCAATGGAATGAATTCGCTGTCGGCGTCCAACCCGTCGCGCGAATCAAAAAGATCTGTGTCAAATAGTTTACCCATCAGGTTTTCGGTCAAATTGTCATTAATCCATGATAAAAAGTCACGCTTCCGCCCAGTTCCCTTACCGGAAAGAAAACATGCTGCCTTGTCAGCGCCTTGAACATCAAGGTGGTCAGACTTACACCCCTTTGTTTGCCCATGATTGTCCGGGCCCGTCCTCTATACAATCAATGAGTGTGCCAGCATGAAACTGTCATGAAAAAACAGGGGCATTGGCTGTTTTGCATGGAACAGCCTGCAGGGGAAAGGCTTCCGGATAGTTTACATGATCTTCCGGTAACCAAAGGTGTGATCGAACACGCTCCGCAGTATGTGTTCATCTATGATGGTAAACTCCTTGTCCTTTCGGGCGTAAACCCTTCTGGCCACATCAATGGCCTTGTCGATATGCACTGTGGTGTAACCCGAAGTGCTGCCCCAGGTAAAGGACGGAATAAAATTTCGCATAAACCCGGTTCCGAACAACTGGGCATTTACCCCTACCACAGTACCGGTATTGAACATGGTATTTATGGCGCACTTGGAGTGGTCTCCCATGAAGGTGCCACAAAACATCATTCCCGTATCTGTAAAACTGCCTTCGGCATAATCCCAAAGCCTTACCTGATCGTAGTTGTTTTTCAGGTTGGAAGTATTGGTATCGGCACCCAAGTTGCACCATTCGCCGATCACGCTGTGCCCGAGAAAACCATCATGGGCCTTGTTGGAGTAGCCAAAGATGATGGATGAGCTCATTTCTCCACCCACCTTGCAGAATGGACCAATGGAAGACCCTCCGTATATTTTGGCCCCCATCCGGACAATCGATGAATCACCCACCCCAAGCGGTCCGCGCAGCATGGCCCCATCCATAATGTGGACATTTTTTCCGATGTATACCGGGCCTTCAGAGGCATTGATGGTGATCAGATCCAGTTTGGCCCCTTCCTCCACGAACAAATTTTCGGGAGAAATGACCCTGACATGGTCGGGTATGGGCTGGCTTTTTCTGCCTGCGGTAAGCAGCATGTAATCGGCCAGTATCTGCCCCTGGTTGAGCACAATCAAATCGGAAAGCAGGAACAGTTTGACTACCGGGCTTTTGGTATGCATGGGCTCGACATCCTCCAGCAATTCGGCATCCATATTGTCGATGTCTTCCGACCTGACCCGGTGGGCAATGAGGATATCGCCCGATACCAGGGTCTGGTTGGGATCCAGTTCCCTGATCTCTTCCACGATCTGTTTACTGGGTATCACACTGCCATTGATCAGTACATTGTCCTCCTCCCTGATCAGGGGATATTTGTCCGAAAGGTATTCCTGGGTAAGGGTTGAGGTTTTATTGCCGAGGAAAATCTCCCACTTTTCCCTGATGGTCAGAATACCCAGCCGGATGTCGGCAACGGGGCGAATGAAGGTAAAGGGAAGCAAATGATCACGTGCATGGGCACCAAACAAAATATAATTCATTTTCAATGTCTTGAATGTAAAGATCCAGATGGCTTTCGGAGTATAAAAATAAAAAAAAAGCCCTCAAATGAGGGCTTTTTTTCAATATTTTTAAAACAAACACCTTATTTATTCTCTTTAAGGTGTTTCTTGTATTTGGTCCTGAATTTATCCACTCGCCCGGCTGTGTCGACCAGTTGCTGCTTACCTGTGTAAAAAGGATGCGAAGTGTGTGAGATCTCCAGTTTGATCAGGGGATACTCATTGCCATCCTCCCATTTGATCGTTTCCTTGCTGGTGGCAGACGACCGGGTCAGGAAGCTGTAATCGTTCGACATGTCCTTGAAAACCACAAATCGGTAATTTTTGGGGTGGATATCCTTCTTCATCGGTGTGATAGTTTATAAAGTTTTTTAGCCAGTTGCTTCCCTTTTCGGGATTGCAAAGATAACAAATCTTTTTTATAAAATGAGACCTGGGCCGATAAAGTTTTTAATCGAGGGTGTTCACCACCAGTCCGCTGCGCAATTTAGGTTCAAACCAGGTGGTTTTTGGCGGCATGATGTTTCCGGTATCGGCAATGTCCATGAGTTGTTTCATGCTTACCGGGTAGAGTACGAAAGCCACCTGCATTTCGCCGCTGTCTACCCTGTGTTTGAGTTCGCCCAGGCCACGAATACCGCCGACAAAGTCGATGCGTTTATCAGTTCGCAGGTTTTTGATGCCCAGAATGGGTTCAAGCACTGACCTGGACAAAATGGTGACATCAAGCACCCCGATGGGGTCGTTGTCGTCGTAAGTGTGCCGGCGGGCCTTTAATGCAACCCATTTGCCATCGAGATACATGCTGATGGTATGCAGTTGTCCGGGCCTGAATTCGCGACTCCCCTTTTCCTCTACCTCGAAATCGTTCTCAAGATTTTTCAGGAAATCTTCCTTGCTGAGGCCGTTCAGGTCTTTGACCACCCTGTTGTAGTCAATAATGGTCAGTTGATCGGCCGGAAAAAGAACGGCCATAAAAAAGTTGTAGGCTTCCTCGCCGGTATGCCCGGGGTTGTTTTCTTTCTTCTCCTTGCCCACCAAGGCTGCCGCGGCGGTGCGGTGATGGCCGTCGGCAACGTAGAAACAGGGCACATCAGCAAACAGGGCCTCCACTTGCCGGATCATTTCCTCCTCATCGACCACCCAAAAATGGTGGCCAAAACCGTCGTCTGCAATAAAATCATAAATGGGAGGGCCGGTAACCACCCCGGCCACCAACTCGTTGATGGCTTCCACACCTTTATAGGTGAAGAATACGGGCTCGGCATTAGCATTGGTAACCCGCACATGCCTCATGCGGTCTTCCTCCTTGTCGGGACGGGTGAGCTCGTGTTTTTTGATGATGTTGTTCAGGTAGTCAGACACCCCGGCACATCCCACAATGCCATACTGGGTTTTTTCTTTCCAGGTTTGGCCATATACATAGTAATTTGGCCTGGGGTCCCTTACCAGGTAGCCCTTGTTGATAAATTTGAGAAAGTTTTCGCGGGCCTTGTCGTATACCTTCTGCGAATACAGGTCGGTTGTCACCGGAAGTTCGATTTCCGGTTTGACAACCCTCAGAAAACTATAGGGATTTCCTTCGGCTTCCTGCCGGGCTTCTTCGGAGTTAAGCACATCATAAGGCCTTGAAGCCAATTGCTTTACTATTTCATTCGGAGGCCGGTAACCCCTGAATGGTTTCAATATTGCCATAAATTGAGCTATTTAAAATGAAACAAAAACAAATACCGGGCCGGAGAGTGCACCGGAAACCAGGCTTGAGGGCAGGCCTCCGGTACTTGCGGTCCGGGAAAACTTCCAGCTGGTGGCTGTCTTACTTGTTCACCTGGAAGGTGGTGTCTCCTTTTTCAAAAAAGTTCACAATTTGGGTGGCAGCGGCAATGCCTGCATTGATGTTTGCTTCGGCAGTCTGGGCACCCATTTTTTTGGCAGTGAAGACAAAACGGCCTGGGTATTTGTCCTCAAAAATCTCTTTGGCGTCGGGGGCCAAATCGGAAAGGTAGTTGATGTCGCTGCGTTCTTCCATGAGTTTCAACAGTCCTTCCTCGTCAATGACCTCCTTTCGGGCCGTATTCACCAGGGTACCACCTTTGGGCATCAGCGACAGCAGAGAGTAGCCGATCGACTTCCTGGTCTTTTCATTTGCCGGAATATGAAGGGAAACAAAGTCGCAGGATTTATATAACTCTTCGGCCGTATTTAATGGCTTCAGTCCGTCGGCAATTATATTAGCCTTTTCAACAAATGGGTCGCATGCGTACAATTCCATTCCGAAGCCCCTGGCTATTTGGGCCATGAACTGCCCCACATTGCCATAGGCATGGATGCCGAGTTTCTTACCCCGAAGTTCGCTGCCCGATTTTCCGTTAAATCCCTTGCGCACATGGTAGAGCATCAGCCCGAACGCCAGTTCGGCCACGGCATTGGAGTTTTGGCCGGGTGTATTCATGGCCACCACCCCTGCCCTGTTGCAAGCCTCAAGGTCGATGTTGTCGTAACCGGCACCAGCCCTGACAATGATCTTCAGCTTGAGAGATGATCCGATGACATCAGCGTTGGCCTTGTCGCTGCGGATGATCATGGCATCTGCATCACCGGCCGCTTTCTTCCATTCATCGGCCGTAGTGTAGCTTTCCAGCAATTCCATCTGGTAGCCTGCCTGGTTGAGGACCTCCCTGATCCCATTAACCGCAGCAGGAGCAAATGGCTTCTCGGTGGCGATCAATACTTTTTTCATGTCTTTATAATTTAATGTGTTACCAGTTTTTTACTACGGCAAAAAGAAATGCCGGAAGGTCGGAAGGTGTATGAGTTTAGGAGTTTAGGAGTTAAAGAGTTTCAACTTTTCTACCTTCTACCTTCTACCTTCCACCCTCCGCCTTCTCCCTTTCCGGGTTATTTTGCGTGTTTTTTCTCAAATTCCTGCATGGCATCGATCAGGGCCTGCACACTTTCTTTGGGCATGGCATTATAGGTCGAAGCACGGAACCCACCTACTGAACGGTGCCCTTTCAGGCCAACCATGCCCCTGGAAACGGTAAAATCCAGAAATTCCTTTTCAAGATCCTGGTATTCGGGCCGCATGACAAAGCAGATGTTCATGACCGAACGGCTGTCGTTGACGGCAGTGCCTCTGAAGAGGAGGTTGCGGTCAATTTCGTCGTAAAGCATGGAAGCTTTTTCCTGGTTCATTTCCTGCATGACCTTTACCCCACCCAGTTTTTTAAGCCAGCGCAGGGTTTCCATACAGGTATAGATGGGCAGGCAGGGCGGGGTGTTGAACATGGAGCCGTTGTCGATATGCGTCTGGTAGTTCAGCATGGTAGGTATGTATCGTTCTGTCTTGCCCAGCAACTCTTCGCGGATAATGACAAAGGTAACCCCGGCAGGCCCCAGGTTTTTCTGAGCCCCTCCATAGATTATTCCGTATTTGGACACATCGAGCGGCCGGCTGAAAATGTCGGAACTCATATCGGCGACCACGGGCACAGGGCTGTCGTAATCTTCGAAAATGCCGGTACCGAAAATGGTATTGTTGGTGGTGATGTGGAAATAATCGGCATCATCGGGGATGCTGAAGCCCCTGGGGATGTAGTTGAAGTTTTTGTCGGCCGAAGAAGCGACCACTTCCACCTGACCAAAACCTTTGGCTTCCTTGATGGCTTTTTTTGCCCAGGTTCCTGTTTCGAGGTAGGCGGCCTTTGTGACCAGCAAATTGAAGGGCAACATACAGAATTGGAGACTGGCGCCTCCACCCAGAAACAACACGTGATAGTTTCCGGGGATGTCGAGAAGCTCTCTGAAAAGGGCCACTGTTTCATCCATAACGGCCTGGAAATCTTTTCCGCGGTGCGACAATTCCATGACCGATAGCCCAATACCATTGAGGTCGCGTACCGCATTTGCCGTATTTTCGATAACTTCCTTTGCCAGGATCGAAGGTCCTGCACTAAAATTATGTTTTTTCATTTTACCAGGTTTTTATGAGGTTAGGAATGACCGGAAGAAACGATAAACGATCGTAATGCAAAATTGGCAAAATAAAACAACTGGCAAAAGGAAATCCCAAAAATCTTTCTCCGCCACTTAATCCCTGTCGGGCATGCGAACATCCAGATCCCTGATCAATCTCCAGCGTCCCGCTTCAAAGACCATCCCGTCGAACACATTGGCCTCGGGCACGTAGAAACGGTACTGACCCTCCATGCCCGCGACCGCTGGGACCAGCCGGTCAAACACGATCACTTCGTTCAGGGGTTCACCCCGGTAGACCAACTCCTGTTCAATGTCAAGGCTCATCGACACCCTGGCCGAATATTCGAACACAACACGGTGAGCGGTTTCAAATTCCTGGTCGAAGACAGCCTTGCCAAATACCGGCCTGCCCTGTTGGATGGTCAGGGGTTCTATGACGCGCTTGCGCGTAAAGGGGTTGTCTCCCTTCCAGCCCAGAAGGGCGCAAATATCGCCAGTTGCCAAGGGGTGGCAACTGATCTGGTAATAAAAGGCACCATACCAGCTGCCGGCATCGAGTTCTCCCTGCTCTCTCCCATTGATGTGCCGGCTTGCGTCGGAGAACACGATCAGGGAATCCCCGTTCTCTGAGGATTTGCTGAACTGCAGCAGGCCGAAATATTCGAACTGCTGCCCCTGAAGGGGTACATACCAGCTGATGATTCGGAAATCCCTGCCTGGCGAATACAGGAATGAAACCGTTTGTAATGAATCGAAAGGATGGTCGAAGGCACCCGGCAACTGCAAAACCTCTTTAAAGTAAGCCGTAAATTGCCGGTTATTCTCCAAACGACCTTTATCGTCAGGGGGCACCACAATTTGCCAGGCCAGGGCCGACAGGGAGTCTTCGGCCTGCCTGAAAAAGGGGTTTCCGGAGAGGGGGCCGGCCGCTGCCGTCAACATCATCAGCCACGCGGACAAAACAAGAAGAGACCCTCTGACCATATGTTGGTACCAACTTATCATGTAACTTTGTCTTGCAGTTCTTAATTGCAAAGATAATCCATTTCAACCGCATTGATGAACAGTGGCAACAGTTCACCGCAACTGGAAGGATGCATCCAGGCCTTTGGCAGGCTGGGAGGGTTTTTCGCCGCGGCGGGGCAGGTCATGGAGCAAGGCCTCACCCGCCAGCCGGCATCACCGGAGGTAAAGGCCCTGGTAGAGGCAGCGCACGAAAGCCGGTATGAAAATCCCTGGTTTACCACAGGCAACCTGGCCAGGGCATTCCATGGGCTCTCGGCGATGCTGAACCGCGATGTGCTTGAAAAGTGGGTGGGTGCTTATCCCGCCCTGCTTCAGCCCACCCCTGAAACCAGTTCAGTGGCCGTGATCATGGCCGGGAACATCCCCCTGGTGGGATTTCACGATGCCCTCTGTATCCTGATCAGCGGCCACCGTTGCATTGCCAAACTATCCTCGCACGATCGTTTTCTGTTTCCGGCCGTTGCCCGAATACTCCGCACCCTGTGGCCGGGATTCCATAACCGCATCACATGCGAAGGCAGCGTTCTACAAGGATTTGATGCGGTGATAGCCACCGGCAGCAACAATACGGCAAGATACTTTGATTATCATTTTGGGCAGTACCCACACTTGATCCGCCGGAACCGCAACTCACTGGCACTGATCACCGGTAATGAAACGGCGGCCGGGCTCAGGGCATTGGGCGAAGACGTTTTTTCGTATTTCGGCCTCGGATGCCGCAATGTATCCCATTTGATGCTACCCACCGGGATGGCCCCCGGGCAGATCACCAAGGCATGGGCCGCCTTTTCCGGAGTGGCAGAAAATCCGAAATACCTGCACAACCTGCAATACTACAGAGCACTGCTGTCTGCGCAAGGCAGCCATTTTACCGATGCCGGCTTCTTCCTGCTCAGGCAAAGCCCGGCCATTGCATCCCCCGTAGGCATAATCCATTATTCGGGATACAGCAACCTGGCGTCGGCAAAGGCATTTATACAGCGTAACCTCAGCAGCCTGCAGTGCGTAGTCGGGCCACGGGAACTGACCACCGCCACCATGCCTGTTATCCCGGCAGGCAGCAGTCAGCGACCTATGCCCTGGGATTACCCCGACGGCACAGACACCATCCAGTTTCTGCTGGGTATCCCTTCCTCAGCATCCTGAGGTGTGGTCTTCAGAGAATGCGCAACTGGTACGTAAACCCTCCTTCTGCATCCATTCCCTGCAACAGGATGTAGTAGAGCACATCTTCGGCGGGCAGCTCAAACTCCAACTGCCGCTTGCCATTTTCACCCGGTTTTATCATGGGTTCCCAGAAAATGGTGCGGGCTACCCCGCTTTGCTCATAGCGGTAAGCCGGCAGTTCCGACTGGAAAAAGGTGCGGGGGCTATTGTAGCCCAGAAGCTGGAATTCATAATAGGTTTCGCCCCGCCCGGTCCTGATGACCGCATTCAGGGCACCGTTTGCCCCACTTCGTCCGAAAATGGCCGCACTGGGTCCGCGGTAGGCTTCTATCTTCTCCACATCTTTGGGGTTCAGGCTGAAAAAGGAAGCCCGGGTTACAATGACCCCCTCCACCAGGAAAAGGGGCTCGGTATCCAGATTGATGCTCGAAGGGCCATGGAAGTAAAAACTGCCCTGGTCTGTCCGCAATCCCGGTATGCGACCGGGAAGCAGGCTTGCCAGGTCGGGGTACTCCATCCGGACGTCGTCGAGGTACAGGACAAAATCCGGTGTACCAATGGTGCCGGACCGGTCTCTTTCTTCGATGTCGTCGGGGTAATCCGATAACAACGTCAGAGGCCTCCTGACCCTTTCCCAATCGCTGCCCCGGCTGAGTACGCTATGTGCCTGGGTATGGAAATCCATGATGTACTCGTAATCGAAGCGGTCGTATTTACGGGCGATCATGTCGATGCGGAACCTCCGGTCGGTCAGATCGCCCCTGGTGGTCATTTCGGCCAGAAAATAACCTTCCACATCAAGGCCTTCAAAAACGAACTCACCATCAAAATTGGTCTCGGTCGAATAATGCGAATACTCCTCGTTCCTGATCACAGCCAGTTCGACAGTGAGCTGACCCGGCATATACGACGATCCGAGCGGCACCACCTGCCCCCTGATGGACAGTCCGTCCATTACAGGATAGCCAGGCTCCGGGAATTCGCCATCCAGCAAAGACTCCCATTCGAACCTCCGCCATCCGTGGGTCATCATCATCACGTCCAGGGCCTCTTTTCTTTCGGTGAAATCTTCCGAAAAATAATACCACGGGTCTTCCAGTGCCTGCCCAAGATCGTTTTCCAGGTAAAACCATGTGAGGATATTGGAGGCGTGTGGATTGTCTGGCCCTCCCCCTTCCACCACCGCCAGGGAATAGCTGCCGGTATCTTCTTCCCCGCTTTTGTCGAACGCCACCGTGACCATCCCGGAACCGTCGCGTTCAGCAGTATCTGAGATACCTGCCCCGGATACCGCCGAAACAGTTTCCTGATTGGCAAATACCAGTCGCTCGGCCAGTGGTGTGGCGTTGGGGCCAAACAGCGTGATGTGCACGATGCCGGCAGGCAGTTCACCAAGGGGCAGATCAACCGACAGCCGGTTATTTTCGAGGACGGGGCTCCCGGCAAAGACGGGCTCTCCTCTGACCTGGGCAAGCAGGTGCACTGTTTGCGGCAATCCGTGTTCTACCGGGTCGAAGTTGGATTTCACTCCGATGTGAATGAACTCCTCATCCTGTGCGACAGTCAGCAGGTAAGCCCCGGTTTTTGCCTCGGGCAGGGGAATCCGGCTGTGTTCACCTCCGGGAAAGACCACTTCGGCAAAATAGCTTTCCCCGGCAAGGGGAGTGAAAGAAAACACACCCATCCCCAGATGAAGGCTCTCAAAGGCAGTGATCTCATTGCCCTGGCTGTCTGTAAGCCTTCCTCTGACGTCCAGGCCGGCCCCCAGCATATTGGTGGCCTTGAAAGCTACCCGGTTTTCGAGGCCGCTGGCCAGCTGGCCACCTTCAGGAAAGACAGCAAACTGCATTTGCCCGCCCCTTGCGTCCAATTCGCGGTTAAACCGTCTGTTCTGGCGCCGGTCGCCGAAACGGATAAAGTTTGCTTCTTCCGGATTGTTCACATAAAGATGCCTGTCAAAGAAAAAGTCCTCTCCGAAATTCTTCATCCAATGGGTGTGTGCACGCAACACATAATTGCCGTCCGACAGGGAGTCGGCCAGGGTGAATTCACCATGGGCCCGGCCATTATCCAGCCGCAGCAGCATCCGCTCCACCAACTCGCCCCTGTAATTCAGCAGTTCGACCTGGAGGTTCGAACTGAGGGTGTCGGGCAGGTGTGTGGCAGCGTCCACTACATATGCCTTGATCCAGATGTCCTCTCCGGCCAGGTAGTTCTCCTTGTCTGTATGCAGGAAAACTTTTTGCTGGGGAAGCTTCTCCCTGAAAGCTTCCAGTACCTCCAGGGGTTTTTCCACCCCATCGGCCTTCAGGGAAGCCGACAGGTTGATTCCCGGCAAAACACCCAATATCACTGCAAAAAAATAATGAAACAATGCTTTTTGTCGATTGTACATGTGTTGTGTTCCTCTGATTTAATTATGCTACCATGATTGTTTTATTCACAATTTCAATGCGTTACATTAACGCAATATACAAAAAAGGCGGCAGAAATTCAAGTGTCCCGGCCTCCCCCATTCCGTGAACCCGCTGCGGCCCCTGAGCCGCAAATAAACAAACGGCCTCCGCATCATGTATGCGAAGGCCGGTGCTCTGGTCAATAAGCTGTTTATCGCAGTTTCTGTTCGGTATAGATGATGTGCCCATTGTTGTCCACACCCTGGATAACTACCCTTACGTGATCGAACGAATCGATGCCGGGGAACATGTATCTGGCTTCTCCGTTGTTGTTGGGCACCAGGATCTCTTCCCACAATAAGGTTTTGCTGAGGCCGAGTGCGGCATATTCGGAATAATGGATATGGTTGACAAAGAACTTCCTGGGTATATGGTATCCGGTCACGTTGAACATGGTTTCGTCGCGATTAAGGCCTGTCCTGGTTACGGCATGGATGGCACCGTTTGCACCCCTTGCACCAAAAATGGCCGTGGAGGCTCCGCTGTACACTTCAATCTTCTCCAGGTCGACCGGATTTAATGCATAAAAGACCGGTTGCTGGACGATACTCCCGTCTATAAGGAAAAGGGGTATGGTGGGCAAGTTGATGCTGGCCGGGCCACGGCTGATCCTCACCCTGCCCGACATCAGGCTGGCCATGTCGGTGGGTTCACCCCTCACATCGTCCATATAGAGCACGAAATCGGGGGCGGCACCCAGAGCCGAAATGCGCGTATGCTTTTGGCGGGTGGGGTCGGGAAGCAAGGTTTCAGGCACGGGAACCCTTCGCCAGGCGCGGCCTCTGCGCAATATCTCGTGCTTTTGGCTGTAAAAGCCCGGTACGTGGGGGCGTTTCCTGTATTCGCGGCGGTCAAGCTCAACTTCCATGCGCCGCTCCCTGGTGGAGGCGGGCACGGTGATGCGCACCCGGGTCAATTCGTCAAACTCCAAACCGGAAAAAGAAAATTCTCCGGTATGCCGGGTGGTAGACCTGTAGATCTCCACCGACTGCCCATCGAGCAAGCCCAGCTCAACAGTTTGTTCGCCGGGCGAATCATCATACCTGCTCAGGGTCACCTTCCCCGAGATCGTCAACCTTTCTTCCCTTCTGGCCTCCACATCGCCAAAGTCGCCAGCAAGGATATTCTCCCAACTGAACCTTCTCCAGCCATGTGTCATCATCAGCAGATCGGCCGCCAGGCGGGCTTCGTCATTGTCCTGGAAATAATACCAGGGGTCATTCACCAGATGACCCAACTCGCTGGTCAGATAAAATGAAGTGGCAATGTTTTCGCCATAGCCGGGCGAACCCTCAGGGCTGGCCAAAACGGCCAGCGAATAACCGGTTTTGCTGTCCTTGAATTCGTGTTCGTCAAAAGTCAGGTCCATGACGATGGCCGACTGCCCTCCAAGGGAAGAAGTGGAGGTTTGTATGGAAGCCTCGCCGATGTCGTGATGATTGACAAATACCAGACGTTCGGCAAGGGGAGTGTTGTTGGCATCAAAAACAGTGATCTGCGCAACCCCGGTGGGCAGCATATCCGCCGGAATGGTGGTGTTGAACCGTCCCTGTCTCAGCATGCCGAGCTCGTAAAAATAGGCACGTCCCCTGACCTGGGCAATAATAAAGATGTCGGGGGGTATGTTGTACTGCCTGGAGTCAAAATTGGCGCTTACCGACACCTCGAGTTTGCCGTCGCGTGGCAGGACATTCAATACATAGCCTTCCTCCAGGGCCGCAGGCAGAACCTTCTGAATGCCTGAACCGTCGGCAAATTCAACCTGAACTGTGTATTCTTTTCCTGCCTCGGGTACAAAGGCAAACTCGCCCATCCCATCGTGGATGGTGGTAAAGGTCAGGATCTCGGTACCATCCCCTGTCCTGAGCCGGCCACTGGCATCCATTCCCCGGCCAAGGCCATCGGCGGCCTTGAATGCCACCCGGTTCTCCAGTCCGGCGGCCATATTCCCTCCCTCGGGAAACACAGCAAACTGGACATTTTCTTCCAGGTTTTCAAGGCTTCGGTTAAGCCTTCGGTTAGATCTGATGCCCCTTCGCCTGATAAAGTTTTCCTCTTCGGGATTGTGAACATAAAAATATTTTTTAAAAACCTCGTCACTGCCCCAGGCCTCCATCATGTCGGTATGGGCCAGAATATGATAATTCCCATCCGCCAGGGAGTCGGGGAGCTGAAAATCACCATGGCCATAGCCATCGGTCAGCTTCACCAGGGCAAATCCAGCCAGGTCTCCGTCGGCATTCAGAAGATGGACCTGCAGGTTGGTGCTTAGCAGATCGGGCTGGTGAGAGAAGGCATTCACCAGATAGGCCTTGAACCAGAGGGTTTCGCCGGCAAGGTATTCGTCTTTATCGGTATGGAGAAACAGCTTTTGCTGCGGCATTTCGGCAGGCACACGATTAAGGCTTCCCAGGATCTGTGCCCCGGAGTCAACCTGCGAAAAGACCGGATGTTGCCAAACAGCCGGAACAAGGAAAACTGCGATGATCATTAACTTAAAAAGATGTTTCATGGTAGTGTGTCGATTGGTGAGTATTTGGCATGCAGCAGCATACCCCCGGAGTAAGGAACGCACAAATATAGGTGATTTTGGATTCCCGCTCATCAAGAAAACGGCATCCATAATCATGCCAAACGCATGCAATCCTTTCATATTTTTGATGCCCGGAAGGCAAAGTCAGGCAGGCTGCTGACAAATTCGCCGGTTGCTTTTTGCTAGTCAAAACGGGCCCTGACAAACAGGGGATCGCCCTTGCCGGTGAGGCCCTCAATGACAACTACTACCTGATTGCCAAAATTTGGGGCAGGAATGTACACGCTGGTCATGCCGCCCTCTCCCGGACTGAGCTCAGGTTCCCAATAAAGGGTTCTGGGAATGCCGGCCTGTAAGTAGCCGGGAATGTCTGTCACGGTCTGGAAAAATTCCCTGGGGTATTCGTAACCCTTAAGGGTAAATTCAAAGATGCGGCGGCTTGTTTCCTCTCCTCTCTTGGTATAGGCGATCAGCACACCGCCACCTCCCCGGCTTCCGAAAATAGCGGCACTGGAGCCCCTCATGATCTCAATCCGCTGCAAATCGCCAGGATTCACCGACATAAAAGTCGATTTATGTACCATGACCCCATCAACCACATACAAGGGTTCGGTATCGGTGAAAGGGTAGCTCTGCCCGCGAAATGTCAGCCTCGAACCTTCGATGGTAAGGCCTGTCACACGTCCGCGCAACAGGTCGATCATATTGGTGTAGTGGCCCTGAATGTCGTGCTGGTAGATGACCTGGTCGGGGCGCCCGAAATACGGCTCTCCCAATTGCGGCCTGGCCCTGGAGGCCGGGCGCAGTCGCATTCGCGGTGATCTCACCCGAACCCAATCCTGTCCCCGCGAAAGTACGCTGTTCGGACGGGTATGCATATTCAACGGATAGGGAATGTCTTTGAATTGGCGGGCATGCAGATCAATCCACAAATTCCTTCCGTTCTGGTTATAGGGGGTGTTCAGCAACACATTAAAGTGACCGTAATAATGAAGACCGGTAAACAAAAAGTTTCCGTCCTCATCGGTGCGGGTGGCGTATCTGTCTGCCTCCCGGTCTGCAATGGTCATTTCCACATGAACATTATCCGCTTTCCCGGCCGAAGCCAGGGCACGGACCTTCCCGCCGACAGACAACCCATCGGGAATTCCGTAAGTGATTTCCGGATAGCTGCCGGCCAACAGCTTTTCCCAACTGAAACGCCTCCAGCCGTGGGTCATCATGAGCAGATCGAGAGCCTGCTTCCTTTCAGGGTCCGGGCCCTGAAGGTAATAGGAGGGATCTTCCAGGCTTTTGCCAATATCACTGGCAAGCAAGAGATAGGAAGCGATGTTGAGCGGAATCTCTTTTTCTGGCACCGGCCATTCAACCACCGACATGGAATAGGATCCGGCAGGGGTTTTCTGCAGCTGATCGTCGAAAAACACATCAAGAGAAAGCACATTGTCCCCTTCGTTTTCTGAGACATAGGCATCTATTCCCACTTCGGGAACCCTTTGCGGGTCAGAAAAAACCAGGCGCTCGGCAACCGGAAATGCGTTGCCGTCGAACAGGGTGATCTGACAAATTCCGGGCGGAAGCTCATTTGCGTCGATGCGGAAGCTGAAGCTGCCGTTTTCCAGCATCCCGCTACCGGCAGCAACTACCTGCCCACGGGTCTGGGCCAGGACAAATACCTGGTCGGGCATGCCAAAACGGGCCGGATCGAAGTTTGCCTTCACCTCCACCAAAATGTCCTCGTTTTCACTTGTGACCTGCATGGCAAAACCATGGGGCAGGGGTTTGGGCAGGGGGTAAGTTTCCCGGGCTCCGTTTTCAAATTCCACTTCTGCAAAATAATGTTCGCCCTCGCGGGGGATAAGGGAAAAAACGCCCAGGCCGTTGTGGCGGGACTCAAAATACAGCACTTCGCGACCCAGGTTGTCGACTACCCTGCCGCTGGCC
>SL_3KL_010_SEDDRAFT_10000146_pt1 | contig 48364 bp, 41 predicted proteins | sample SodLakKL_010_SED_2_FD_10381 | JGI IMG/M metagenome (IMG submission 10381)
CTTTGCTCTTGGCGACGCTTGTGATCCTTGCAATAGACAATATGTGTTTTCTGCGGATGCAGTTCTAATCCACACTCTTCCATGCGTACAGAGATTCATCTTTTGATAAACTCTGCTTGCTACGCTGAATGCTTCTCATTCTGTCTCCTCCTGTCTGCCGAAGCTTCAGCGCAGGCAGGCTCAAGAGGAGATTTTAATTCACCATTCGATTTACTCCCGTTTTTTACTGAATGTTTACATTAAATTTCTTTCCTTTCTATTAGCGATGCTTTGTTTTCAACGATTCAATTCCAATCATAAAACCGTCAAACCATCATGTCACAGCAAGATTCAACGAAGAAATTTTTCAATTCAAGACGCGAATTTTTGAAGAAAGCCGGGCTTATGTCCGGAGCCGGATTATTGCCGATGATTCTGCCTGCCGGCCAGGCCATGGCCGAGCCGTATCAAAGAAAACGAAATGAGGCCGCCATGATTCCCGGCAAACCGGTACGGGTGCGGGGGCAGGTTACATCTGAAGGATCTCCGGTTGCCAATGTTGCCGTAACCGACGGACTCCGGCTCACAGAAACAGACAGCGATGGATTATACGAGCTGTATTCGGATGGCCGCCGGCCCTTCGTGTATATCACGGTTCCCTCGGGATATAAAATTCCGCTGAATCCAACAGGCACAGCTCGGTTCTATGAGCGGATAAAACCCGGAGATGATGATATTGCAGAAATCTCGTTCGAACTGGAGCCGCGGCGGACCAGTGATGACCATCACCACTTTTTGCTGCTTGCCGATCCGCAAACCGAAGACATGTACGAGGTGGAGAGGTTCCACTCGGAAACCGTACCGGATATCGCAAACCTGGTGCCTGAATTTGGAGATAAACCATCATTCGGGCTTGGCTGCGGTGACCTGATGTTCGACAACCTGGAGCTTTTCCCGGAGTATGAGAAAGCGGTTTATAAAACCGGCATTCCGTTTTTCCAGGTGCTCGGGAATCACGATATCCTGTTTGATGTACGATCAACCGAGGCATCTTACGAAGTGTTTTATGAATATTTTGGCCCGGCTTACTACTCTTTTGATGTTGGCGAGATTCACTACATCGTTTTGAATAATATTTTCTGGCACGGCACCGGGTACGTGGGTTACATCGACCGGGATCAGCTCGACTGGCTGGAGGCCGATCTTGCACGTATCGAAGAAGGCCGTACGGTGGTCGTTTCCATGCACATACCTGTATTAAGCTTGCAATACCGACGGCTGGGGCACAATAATCCTCCCACTCACATTTCTGTTTCAAACCGCGAGGAATTGTACAGGCTGCTGGAACCGTATCAGGCGCATATACTTTCGGCGCATACCCACGAGCATGAGCACGTGTTTGAACACGGAGTCCACGAGCATATTCACGGCACAGTGTGTGGAGCATGGTGGAGCGGTCCCATCTGCTGGGATGGCACTCCTAACGGATATGGCCTGTATGAAGCACGCGGCAGTGAATTGCGGTGGACTTACAAATCAACCGGATTCGACCTGGGTCACCAGATGCGGGTGTACAAAAAAGGCAGCGATCCTGATGCACCACACGAAATTGTTGCCAATGTTTGGGACTGGGACCCCGAGTGGAAGGTGGTCTGGTATGAAGGCAGCGACCGCCGGGGCCGTATGAGCCAGCGTCTTGGCCGCGATCCCAAATCGGTAGAACTGCACTCCGGTGACGATAAACCTGAACGAAGGCCTTGGGTCAATCCACAGTTATCCAATCACATGTTCTACGCGCCGGTTTCCGGTGATGACAGGGACATCGTTGTGGAAGCCACCAACCGCTGGGGAGAGGTGTTTACGGGCAGGATTTAAGTCGGGCTTGGTGCTTGGCGCTTTGCGCTCTGCGGTTTACGGGCAGGATTTAAGTTGGGTTTGGCGCGAAAAAAGTGTCCTTGAAGCGTTACCGGTGCTTTTCCGGGATCCTTCAAGCGTCACTTCGTCGCAAATGAACGCCTTCAAGGATCCAAACCGCCGTCGGGAACGCTGGCAACTGTTTCGCAGGGACTTACCTTTGGTTCACAACTCTGACAGGAACCGAAAAGCACGGTACTCTGTCAGGTTGTTAGATTCGAGCCGCTAAACAAATACTTCCAATGACAATTCCGGGTTAGAACCTGATACTGTAGTTGAGGCTGATATTCCAAAGCGGATCTGGATTGCCGGTGATATCACTGTCGATAATTTTGTTGATCACAGATGAAAGTGTGAGCGGAAAATCATCAAGTCCGAGTGATAACGTTGATGCCGCATAAAAGCCATCCGTGTCATCAATTTTTAAATAATAGATCTGCGGCAGGAATGTGAGGTGCAGCCCGCGTGTAAGATTCAGCCCTGGAAGCGCAGTGCTAAAGCTCAGATAATGAGATTCCCGCGGGCTTGCTCCGTCCAGACCGCCTCCGCGCAGATAATAAAGTCCCATATCGAAGCTGTCCGTTACTCTGTAACGAGCCGAGAGTTCACCTGCGAGAATTTTTACAACCTCCGTTACGGTTTCATCATCGTTGCCCTCACTCTTCAGAAACGTATAGCCGGGATGCATCCCGATCTGGAATGAAAATCGTTCATGACGCAGCAGGTCATACCTCACCCAGAGCAGAAATGCCCAGGGATCTCCCTCAGCGGAAAAATAGAATTCAGGTTCAAAGCGGAAACGATTCCCGGCAGAAAAACTGGTTAAAACAGCCGGCTCTCCCAGGCTAAACGCCGGAATGATTGAAATACCCTCGTTAGCCAGGCTGATTGTTGCACTAACCGGGATACTTGCTGTCTGCTTTGTTGAGTCCTGCGAATGAACCGCTCCGGCCTTTGCCAGCCAAATAGATAGAAAAATTAATAATAACCTGGGGCTTAATAAGATTTTCATGGTACAGGGTGACACTTTTATTTGGCTTGATTAACAAAAAAATATGCGGCAAGATACTTGTTATTAAAGTGATTTGCTCGTGGTAAAAAGAAGATCTCAATATAAAAAAGTACTTTTAAACAGCAGGAGTAAACCCATTTTTCAAATCATTCCCATCACAATTATCTTCATACTTTTGTCTTGATACAAAAGTATCAAAAAATCAAGCCCCGACAGCTGTCGGGGTTGACGGCGGGCTTTTCATCAACGCGGCACCATTTGAATGGTCCATAACGCCTACAGATGGTAATCAACGATTATGGCCGGTAACAAATGCTGCCAAAGCGTCGCTGAAAACACCCTGTTCCCGTCAACCAATTCAAGGCCAGATAATAGTCGTGAGCAACCGATTCTATTTATGAATAATTATAATCAAAATATTTACAATAGTTTACTTCAGAATATTAATTCAAATTCTGATAACTACAGTTATAAAAAGTGGACAAATAAGAATCTCAGGCAATCAGTAAAACCAGGTAAAAACTTTAGTTGATTGTCTAAATCTGAAACTATTCTTCAAAACTTTTTATTTCTATTTCCGGGTTAGCTTTGTTTTATTGCAACTGACAACATAATCAAACATAACTAACAGACTGCTCAATAAATATGGAAAAATTATTCAGAACCAATGATATACCTGCATACCTGATCGTTCGCCTGATTCTCGGTTATGTATTTCTCGTTGCCGGATTGCAAAAATTTATCTTCTACGATACAAGAGGGCCGGGCCGGTTTATTGATATGGGATTTCCGTTTCCTGAATTCACGGCGTACTTTGTGGGGTTTTTTGAGGTATTCTGTGCACTATTAATCATTTTTGGATTGGCTACCCGGCTGGCTGCCATTCCTCTGATTATTACCATGGCCGTGGCTATCATTACTACAAAAATTCCGCAGCTTGGTGAAGGATTCTGGACCTTTGCCCATGCATTGCGTCTCGACTTCTCCATGCTGATGGTTTCCCTGTTTGTATTATTCAACGGTGCCGATAAAAACTCTCTCGATGAGAAATGGTTTAACAAGGATTAGGTGGAATCTCCATAGAAGCGGGTAGTTTGCCTTATAAAAGTGACTCTAATTTTACACATCATTTCGGAGGAGGCAGAGATTTGTTAAGGGCGTTGATTAAGGGTGGAAATTCAGCACAAGCCTGTGATCTTCACGGGACACACCTCTGATTACTCCGCTGAACGCTCCGCAATCTGTCTCCTCTCAAGAGGAGATGAACCAATCCCCTCTCGAGAGTGGACAAACCGGATCATGTTGAGTGATACGGTCAGGGGTGTGTTGATGGACGTTGATTAAGGACAGAAATTCAGTACAGGCCTGTGGTCTTCACGGGACACACCTCTGGAGGTTCCGCTGAACGCTGCACCTCCTGTCTCCTCTCAAGAGGAGATTTTATAGCTCAAACTTCTTTTTTTGATCGAGTACAGTGATTTCGATTACACGCAAAACATTGTCAATGTCATTATAAACTTCTTCATCCCAGAATCGGATTAGTTTTATTCCGAACTCTTTCAGGCGATTCTCTTTTTCCAGATCTCGTTGTGTGGTTTTTTCAAGCAGGTGGGTATATCCGTCCAGCTCAATAGCCAGGTAGAGTTCGCGACATAAAAAATCGACAATAAAATTATCGACCGGACTTTGGCGATGGAAATCGAAACCGTGCATCTGTTTGCCTTTCAGGTATCCCCACAAAATCACTTCACTCAGCGTACTGTTGTTGCGCAGTTCCCGGGCTTTCTCTTTTAGTTTTGGATTATATGGAATAATTGGGCGTTTCATACTACTTGTATGAACCGGATTATGAAAATTCCTTACAAAATTGATGAAAAAAATAGGCAGAAAAATCCCCTCTTGAGAGGGGACAGACAATCGAGTGGTTAACGAGATTGGCAGGGGTGTGTTGATGAACGTTGATTAAGGGCGGAAATTCAGCACAGGCCTGTGGTCTTCACGGGACACACCTCTGCTTGCTACGCTGTACGCTTCGCAGGGGTGTGTTGAAGGACGTTGATTAAGGACAGAAATTTAGCACAAGCCTGTGGTCTTTCCCGGTACACACCTCTGATTACTCCGCTGAACGCTTCGTAATCTGTCTCCTCTCAAGAGGAGATTTTATGGGCAGACAACGGCTGTTTGTACATAAAGGAGATAAACAGTTTTAATGATGTTCGGATATGGGTGCTTTCATTAAAAATTCCCCCTTCCATTTTCCACCCATTCTGTTATTTTAAAGCTTTATACAGAATCACATCTTCATCAACGAAAACCATTTACATGAGTACTGACCTTAAACAACTTGAACAGCGCCTGTGGTCGGCGGCTGATAACTTGCGGGCCAACTCTTCTCTTAGTTCTTATGAATATTCAAGCCCTGTGCTGGGGCTCATTTTTTTGAGATATGCCTGGAGCCGTTTCAGACCGGTGCATGAAGTGCTCTCGAAGCAGGAGACCGGTAGGCGTACCATCGGTCCGGATGATTACAAGGCCGAGGGCGTGATGTATCTGCCCGAAAAAGCCCGGTATGATTTTCTGCTGCAGCTTCCGGAGAATGAGGATATCGGCAAGGCGGTGAACCAGGCGATGGAGGCGATTGAAAAAGCCAACCCGGAGCTGGCCGATGTGCTGCCCAAAGAGTACAAGCGGTTTGAAGACCAGACGCTGAAAGACCTGCTCAAAACTTTTTCCAACATTCCCGTGGATATCGGGGGGGATGTGTTCGGCAAAATCTATGAATATTTCCTGGGCAACTTCGCGATGAGCGAGGGACAGAAAGGCGGCGAATTTTTCACGCCAACCACGCTGGTTCAGCTTATCGTGGAGATCCTGGAGCCGTTTGGAGGAAAAGTGTTCGATTCGGCCTGCGGATCGGGCGGTATGTTTGTTCAGAGCGAAAACTTTCGCCGCAGGCATCAGAATGGAAACAGCGGCATTCTCTCCATCTACGGACAGGAGAAGGTGGATGCCACCGTGCGCCTCTGCAAGATGAACCTGGCCGTACACGGAATGGAGGGCGACATCCGCGCAGGGAACAGCTACTACGAAGACTTGCACAGCAGCGTGGGCCGGTTCGATTATGTGATGGCCAATCCGCCCTTTAACGTGGACGGCGTGAACAAGGAAGCCATTGAGGGCGACAAACGCTACCCGTTCGGCATCCCGAAGACCGACAACGCCAACTACCTCTGGATACAGGAGTTTTACAGCGCACTGAATGACGGAGGCCGCGCCGGATTTGTAATGGCCAACTCCGCCGCCGATGCCCGCCACAGCGAGATGGAGATCCGCAGGAAGCTGATTGAAGAGGGCGTGGTGGATGTGATCGTCTCCATCGGCTCCAACTTCTTCTATACGGTGACCCTACCGTGTACGCTCTGGTTCTTTGAAAAGGGCAAGATAGGAACCGACCGGGAGAACAAAGTGCTCTTTGTGGATGCCCGCAGCATCTACCGGCAGATTGACCGCGCGCACCGCGACTTTACCCCCGAACAGATTGACTTCCTGGCAGATATTGTGCGCCGCTACCGGGGCGAGGCGATGGAGGACACCCTGCCTATGGCCGCCGAACCTGAAGTGGAATACGGTTCTAATGGAAATAACATTTCCCAGCCGGAAAACATGAACGAGCTCTTCCCGAACGGGGAGTACGAAGACATCCCCGGCCTATGCAAAACGGCCACGCTGGAGGAGATAGAAGCCCAGGGCTGGAGCCTGAATCCCGGACGCTACGTAGGCGTGGCCGAGCGGGAAGAGGATGATGTAGATTTTAAAGTGAGGTTGGAGGAGCTGTATGAGGAGTTGGAGTTGTTGAATGCTGAATCAAACAAATTAGAAAACGATATATCAATGAATATATCGAAGCTTTTGTAATCGTATTATGCAAAACAATTGGAAAGAAATTACTGTTCAAGATTTGATTGACAAAGGTGAAGCAGTGCTAAAAACTGGTCCTTTCGGTACGCAGTTGAAAGCAGATGAATATGTTGAGAAAGGAACCCCGGTAATTAATGTAAGAAATATTGGTTTTGGAAATATTCGAGAAGAAAAGTTAGAGTTTATAAATAAAGATACGGTTGATAGACTTTCATCACACTTATTAAAAAAGGATGATATCGTATTCGGTCGAAAGGGAGCTGTAGAAAGACACGCCTTTATTAATGAAAAATATACTAATTGGTTTCAGGGTTCTGACTGTCTTAGGTTGAGAATTAAGAGTGATACAGTTTTGCCACGTTTTTTATCCTATCATTTCTTGACTGAACAGCACAAACAGTGGATGATGCAGCAATGTTCTCACGGTGCTACTATGGCATCCTTGAATCAAGATATCGTTAGTAGAATTCCGGTCACTATTCCATCAGTAGAAGTACAAAAGAAAATTGTAACCACTTTGTCTGCCTTTGACGACCTGATTGAAAACAACACCCGGCGCATTGCTATCCTGGAGGAGATGGCGCGGCTTATCTACCGCGAGTGGTTTGTGCGCTACCGCTATCCCGGCCACGAGAAGGATAAGTTGGTGGATTCGGGCACGGAGTTGGGTGAGGTGCCAGAGGGGTGGGAGGTTCGGAAACTGGAAAATGTGATGGAGCACTATATTGGTGGTGGCTGGGGAAAAGAAGAAAAAAAGGAGAAATTTCCTGATCCGGGCTATGTAATTAGGGGTACGGATATTCCCGGTGCAACTCAAGGTGATATAAGCGAAGTTCCTTTTCGATATCATAAAGTCTCGAACTTAAAAAGTCGAAAGTTGAAGGAAGGTGATATAGTTTTTGAGGTTTCTGGTGGTAGTAAAGGTCAGCCACTTGGGCGATCACTCTTAATTACAAATACACTCCTATCTGAATTTGATTCTAATGTAATGTGTGCCAGCTTTTGTAAGCTGATGAGGGTAGATCAGGAAATTACTCTTCCAGAATTACTTTATTTGGAGATAATGGAGATGTACGATGACCGACGAATCATGAAATATCAGGTTCAATCAACCGGTATTTCAAACTTCAAATTTTCATTCTTTTTGGAAGATTTGAATGTATTGATTCCTCCCAAAGAGATACAGGATAAATTTGCAAAAATCGTACGTCCTTTGTTTTCAAAGATCCATTTACTTGGGAAAAAGAATACAAGATTAAAAGAAACCAGAGATTTACTTTTGCCGAAGTTGATTTCGGGGAAGGTGGGGGTGTAGATGACAAAGGTTGATTTTAATAGCAAGCTTTCTTGGATTGATGACGCTATAGAATTAGGGACAAGTTTGACCAAAAGTTGGTTTAGAGGACAATCTCAAACTTATGGGCAGCTCACACCAAGTGCTTTTAGGGATGATTATCGAGAATTTTGGATGGGTGGTAGTAATGAAGCATCATTTACGGAGCACTTTAAAAGACAAGCACCTGCATATAGTGATTATACACCTGAGAATTTAGATTACCTGGAATGGCTATTTTTAATGCAACATCACGGAACCCCAACGAGGTTACTTGATTGGACTGAAAATGTATTGGTTGCATTATATTTTGTTGTCAGAGATCATCAAGATAAAGACGGTGAATTATGGTGTTTATTCCCTGATGAACTGAACAATAAAAGCATTGATTCTTTTGGGATTTCTTTAACGAACAGTAAATATGTTAAATATTTAGCAAGCGAACCATTTCATAACAATCCTGATCAGTTAAAGAAAGAACTCAACATTACAAAAAATATCACAGGTCCGATTGCATTATTTCCTCCGATGAGATTTAAAAGAATGATCAATCAACAGAGTGTTTTTACTATTCATCCTGATCCAAATGATTCAGCCACAATTCCAGATCTATTGAAAGAGGAAAAGCACCTTGTAAGGTATTTAATTCCAAAGGGGAGAAAACTGGAACTTCTCAGAGATTTGAACTCCCTTGGAATTAGAGAAAATACCTTATTCCCTGACTTAGATTCTCTATCAGTATCTATAAAGCACGAGCTGAAAACAGTTGCTTACTCACCACCTAAGCCACCCAAATTTCATGATTTATAGATTCAACATTTTTCTTTTTTATGTATGATTCTTTGCTTTATGGCTATGGTACTACACTTGCCACATTGGGTGAAATTTCAAGGAAAATAAAACTGTCTGAACGACAACTTGCTTACCTTTACTTCGATGACTTCTTCCGTTCATTTATACACTCCGATGATCACCAAAAGATTTATCGTGACTTTCTCAAATGCTTTAATCTGACCTGGGAGGTTGAAAGGAATTTGACAACAGTTAAAAAAGTATTATCTGAAAGAAGTGAAGAGATCCTGTCCTACGGGTTTGAGCGATGGGTAAGCAAACACATATTCGATAAAGAGAAGAAGATTGAGTCTAATGAGCGGTTTTTTGTTTATATGCTTTATAACTATTGGGCTCATGTACTTGAAAGAGAGATACTGAGCAAGAAAAATGTAAAGAATGAAATAGATTCAATAGCCAACACCATCAAGAGTAAGATTAAAAACTCCGGTAGCATTTATACAACAAACTTCGATACGTTTTTTGACGATATTTTAAAGCCAGACCACCTTCACGGTTCATTTTCAATACCACTGTTAAAAGAGAAGCAAATCAGGATGTTCAACTATAATAATGATGAAAATTTCGAGTATGGTTACTTATTTGGTACTAATGGAATTGAAAAGCTCTCCAGAATAAACAGAATACGCAAAAGGCAGCAAGATAGGTATCAATTACGCTTCTTTTATGATGAAGATTTAGATCTTGGCCATCTTCTAATTTTCGGGATGTCTTTTGGTAAAGCTGAATTTATGTCCGAAAAGTTTTTAAATGCTTATCCTGATCAGGAGCAATTTTATCTATCCCGAAGTGTGGATGGCCATATTTTGCAAAAACTCAATCAAAAAATGGAAGCTGATAAGCTTCAAAAGATTACAGCATCTTATTATAATGAAGAAGCTTTAGCGCAGTTGAAGTATATGTTTTCGTTGGCTGGGCTGGATTCTATTTCAGAGTTTAAGCATACTAATGACATCAAACTTTTATAAAAAAAAGAAATTTTATGGGAGAATCTGATCAAAAATTCACCTGGGTACAAACACACAAAGATTTAGTTCAATATCTCAAGAATATGGAGGGTGAACAAAAGAAATTAGTTGGCCTATTACAAGAAGCGGGTGTTACCGCAGGTCTTGTCGACGAAGAGCCAAAGGGAAACCGGTTTGATTTGGAGGAGATTGACCCTTTCTCATTTTTCTGTTTTATCTACAAATACGGTCCGGACAAAAGACTTAAGGTTCTCCAAAATATAGCTGCAAAACTGGATTTACACTATCCGGAGGATGAGCTTGGCATTCCATCAGCTCAGGCTCAAAAAGTCATGATGTTTCCCTTCAAAGATGGGCGGAACAATAATGAGATTGAGAATCTTTGGCAGTTATTCTACAGCTCATTGAATGACTCAGTTACTGATGAACAATTCGAAGAGGTACTCAATCAGTATGGTGTTGGCCCTGTTAAAATTACTGAGGCACTGTTCTATGTAGCTCCCCAAAAATATTTGCCCATCAATGGGCCTACTAAACCGTATCTGGAGAAAGTTTTCGGCATCGATCCTTCGTTTTCAACCTGGCAGGAATACCTTGATTTATTGGACAAGATCAAGGTTAATACGGAGATGCCTTTTTACGAATTATCGTATGAGGCGTGGGTTTGGAATCAGGAGAGAAAGAATAAAGAAGCAGAGCTGAATGGATGGCTCGAACTGGTAGAACGGTACAAAACTCATCTCCGGGTAAGCAGTCATTTGGGTGAATTTTATAAGTGGGAGGCGACTAAGCATTTTCAGGATACCTTTGATCCGGATGCCGATGATTTTGCTTCAAACTTAAAAGATTCTATTTCAAAATCTAAAAATCTCATCTATCAAAACTCCAAGAGTTTTATCACCAAAGCTGCGGAGTTTTTTCCAGATCAGGTAAGAGTGATGTTTGCGGATCTCTATGATGAAGATGAGTCGCTTCAGGATCGTGTACAGCAATTTGTAAGCCGGGCGAAAGAGCTGAAACCAAAAGTATCGGAAAAACACGGAAAACCGTTAAACCATCAGCAGGATGAGCGGTCACTGTCTTTCTATCTGACGATGAAATATCCGGACCGGTATCCACTCTACAAAGACGAGACCTATCAATACCTGATTTCTCAGCTTCCCTCAGAAAAGCCGAAGCCTGCCGGAGATAAATTCTTTCACTACCTGGAAATCGGAGAAAAGCTGATCCCAACGATTGAAGGAGATGAAGTGCTGTTTGAGCTGGCCACCCAAAACCTGAATGACGATTGCTACAACGGTGAGCAGAAGTGGCTCGTTTTTCAAGACATTCTTTGGGTAAACATGAGGCAAATTGAGGGTAAATCTGATGTAAACTATTGGCTGTTCCAGGGCAACCCATCCCTGTTTGATGTGGAACAGGCACTGAAAGACGAGGCGCTGACAAGCTGGCGTGTGAATGCCCACAAAGAGAAGATCAAACCCGGTGATAAAGTAATCATCTGGGCGTCGGGCGACCGGCGCGGTTGTTATGCTCTTTGCGAGGTAGAATCGGATGTGCACGAAGACAGGGTCAATGAAGATCATGTCCCCTATTATCACGAAGAGATGAAAGATGAACCGTTTAACCAGGTAGAGCTCAGGATTACACACAATCTTGCTGAACGCCCGATAACCTACGAGCAGATTAAAGATGTTGAGGCTCTTTCCGGTTTAAAAATCGGGAATCAGGGCACAAACTTTAAAGCCACAAAAGAAGAATATGAGGCTATCCTTGATTTGATGGAAGATTCTTCAGGAGATTCTAAATGGGATGAACTTTTGAAGGTAGTTGAGAAGATCGATGATGAAGCAGCGGTCCGAAAATTTTTCAACACAGTGAAGCGGGTTTTGAATCATTTTCGACTTTCCGCTGATGATCAAATAACATATGCATCATCAATAAGAAATTATATTCAATTCACGATCGGTAACCGGTATGTAACACACCTGGAAAGAAAAAAGGGTGAAACAGTGCAGGGTTTTTATGTTGATAATGATTATCTGGAGGAACTTAAAAACAAGATCCCGAATCTGAATATTTCTGAAAAAGCCCTGCCGCCTGAAGAGGGTGAAATGACCTGGGTCTATTTAGAATCAGAGAAAGTACAGATCGAAGATTTTTTTGAAGGTATCATAGCACTTGCCAAAAGAGGTGTAGATAATCAACAAAAATCTCCGTACAGATCTACATATGCTGATATTCATAATCCCTGGATTGCCAGGGTAGCACTGGATGATGCATTACTTGAAAAACTTTTACGAGGTGAGAAAATGGTAACTGAAAAAGGACATGTAAAAGTAAACTATCCACTAAATACCATCTTTTATGGTCCGCCCGGAACCGGGAAGACTTACAATACCATCAAACGAGCAGCTGAAATTGTAGAAGGCCGGGTGATTCAGGACTATAACGAGGCAAAGCAGATTTTTAACAACCAGCTTGGAGAGACGATTGAGTTTATTACATTCCATCAAAACTACAGCTACGAGGATTTTATTCAGGGATTAAGGCCGGATATTGAAAGCACCAATGAACTAACGTTTAACCGGGTGGATGGCATTTTCAAAGAACTCTGTGATCGTGCACTGAAAAACCTGAAGGAGTCTGGAGCACCCATCACAAAAAAGAAATCCTTTGATACGGTTTTCAACGAATTTATCTCCCCATTGACAGAAGGCGAAGTAGAAGAGCTGGAAGTGGAAAGAAAACGTGTTTCATATTTCATTACAAATGTTACTGAACGCTCCATTGAATTCAATAAAGCCAGTGGCACTTCAAATCATACACTCAGCATCAGAACTCTGAAGAAAATGTATGATTCTGAGTCATTATTAAATATTCAGGGACTTTCCGGTTACTACTCTCCCTTGCTTGATAAATTACTTGAATTGGGAAAAACACCTGGAGAAACAGAAGTCGTTAATAAGAAAAATTACGTTCTGATTATCGATGAAATCAACCGGGCCAACATCTCACGTGTATTTGGTGAGCTGATAACTCTTATCGAGCCGGATAAGCGCTATGGCAGAGAACATCACATTCCGGCAAAGCTGCCCTCTGGCGAGGAGTTCTCGGTGCCTGAAAACCTCTTTATCATCGGAACAATGAATACGGCTGATAAGTCAATCGCCCAGCTTGATATTGCCCTGCGCCGCCGCTTTGAGTTTGAAGCGATGTATCCGCTCTATAATCTTCCGGATCAGGAAATCTTTGATGTTGATGTGCTGAAAAGCATCAATAACAAAATTATTGAATTAAAAGGCCACGACTTCCAGATTGGACACTCCTATTTTATGGATGGTAACGGTAGCCTGAAAGAGAGGATGAATAAAAAGGTGATTCCATTGCTGATGGAGTACTTTATGAATGACAAAAAGGAAGTTGAAGATGTACTGAAAAGTGCAAAATTGAAAATCAAAGAAGATAGCTGGCCGCTTCAAATTACCGGTAGAGAATAGTGATCAACCTCTTTGAATATCAAAACAAAGAAAAGCTGAAAACCTCTTTCGATGAACTGGAGATGTTCCTGGATGAGGTATGGTATAACCGTGAAAAGTCAGATTATTTTTACGGCGAAGAGGATGACAAAGTGGAAGTGCAGCAGTTTCTCCAGTTTCTGCAAAAGAGCCGGGAGATCAAATCGAACAAATATGTCGGCGTAATTCATTTTGAAAACAAGAGAATTAACCTATTGCCAAAGATTTTTTATGAGCCGGGAAGAGAATATAGCAACAACGAAGTTCAGACCATCCATAATCATATTCTGTGGTTGCTGAGTTACTGTAGGAAAATTAAATTCCCAAGCTACAACACCCCGTTAGATTCTGTCCGCAGTGATTTCTTTGAGGTGTTGATCTACCTCTTTTCGAAATATACCCGCAAACTTCTGACCAATGCCGTCTATCAGCAGTACCGAGAGATTGAACGGGAACTGCCCTATGTAAAGGGCAGGATAAACATGAGCAGATACATCACTGAAAATCTCACACGAGCCCGCTGGCATAAGCTCAACTGTACCTATGACCCGTTTGTGCTGGACAATGAATTTAACCGGATTATCAAGTATGTGTCCAAAATGCTTTTGAGCGTTACGGCCAACCCGGATTCGAAGAAATACCTGAGCCAGATCCTCTTCATTCTGGATGAGGTATCGGATACCAGGGCCAGTGCTAAGAAGTGTGCATCCATTCAGTTCAACCCGGCACTGGCTGATTTTGAAACGGTGCGCGACTATTGTCTTCTCTTTCTGGACAACTCCATTTCTTTTAACTATAAAAACGATCTGAAACTCTTCGCCTTTCTGCTGCCGATGGAATATGTTTTTGAAGATTTTATCTACGGGTTCATCGAAAAAGAACTTGAAGGTGTAAAAGCCATATCACAGTCCTCAGCCGTCCATCTTGATGAGGATAAGACATTCCGGCTTAAACCGGATTTAATACTGGAAACAGAAGAAAAAAAGATCATAGCAGATACCAAGTACAAAATTGTCTACTCGGATGAGGATGATCCCAAAAAAGGGATCTCTCAATCGGATCTGTACCAGATGCTGTCCTATGCCGTACGGTTTAAGATTGATGAAGTCGTTCTTCTCTATCCCGATACCATACAGAACTTTCAGAATGAGGCAACCGGATTCACTATTCGTGATGAATTTGCCGACCAGGTAGATGTGAAAATCACGGCCTGGCAACTGCCGGTTATTCACCGGGAATTGATGGGTGGGCTGAGAAATCGAAACGACTATTTGGGAGAGGCTTTTCAGGTAAAAACAGATGAGTTGAGCGAAAGGCTAAAACGAATATTATTTCCCTATATCTTCGAGTAAACGGGTTGAAAATGCGGTTAGAGATTGTCCAAACCGAAGGATGGTATCTTCAAGGTCTACCTCTTTTTTCCTGGCTATTTGATTCAATTTCATAATTTCAACCTGTGGATTCATTGAGTAAAGCGTCAGAAGATACACCTCTGGAGAGGAGTTTGGTTTCATCCCCTTTCGAGATTGTCAGGGGGGTGTTGAAGGGTGTTGATAAAGACGGAAATTAAACCCAGGCCTGTGATCCTCCCAGGACACACATCTGGTGCTTCCGCTGAACGCTGCACATCCTACCGAAGCTTCAGCACAGGCAGGCTCAAGAGGAGATTTTATCCCTTACAAGTTGACAACCACCCAAAAGGATAGCATATTCCAATAAAAACAAGCCATTCATGCCATCGGGATACACGGAGGATAAACAAGTAGAACAACCGGCTATTGACCTGTTCAGTGATTTGGGATGGCAGGTAATCAACGCCTACCAGGAAGAGCTGGCCACCACTGAATCCGAGGGTACATTGGGGCGGGAAACCCGTGATGAGGTTGTCCTGAAATCTATTCTTAAAGAGAAGCTTACAGAGTTCAATCCGGGCATTCCGGGTGAACAGATCGAATATGTTATCAAAGAATTGACCCGTGACCGCTCCTCAATGCACCCCGTCCGTGCCAATAAGGAAATTTATGATATAATGCGGGATGGTGTGGATGTTGAATTCCGGGGCAGCAATGGCAAGCTCAGGAGAGAAACGGTTCGAATTGTTGACTGGAGGCAGCCGGATAACAACCACTACTTGCTGGTTTCTCAATTGTGGGTAAGTGGAGACTATGGAAATAAACGGCCCGACCTGGTGGCATTTCTCAATGGCCTGCCGGTGATCCTGTTTGAGCTGAAAAAACCGGCGCGCCCTGTCCGTGAGGCTTACAGCAGCAACATCAGCGATTACAAAGACACCATCCCCCAGCTCTTCTGGTATAATCAGTTTATTTTTCTGTCAAACGGAGTCGATACCAAAATCGGCACCATCTCTTCTCCCTGGGAGTTTTATACAGAATGGAAGAAAATCAGTGATGAAGAGGAACCGGGGATTGTATCACTTGAAACGGCCATTCGCGGAATGTGTGAGCAAAACCGGCTGCTGGATCTTCTTGAACACTTTATTCTCTTTGAAGTTGCCCGGTCCAAACCCGCAAAATTAATGGCGCGAAACCATCAGTTCCTGGGAGTAAATAACGCCATAGAAGCCGTCAAACGCATTGAAGAGAACAAGGGCAGGCTTGGTGTATTTTGGCACACCCAGGGGTCGGGAAAGAGCTATTCTATGGCACTTCTTACCCGTAAGATCATGCGGTCGATACCGGGCGACTGGAAGTTTGTGATCGTTACAGACCGCCTCGACCTGGACGAACAGATCTACAAAAACTTTGCCGGTGTTGGGGCTGTAACCGAGCCGGAGAGTGAAGTGAGGGCCGACAGTAAAGAGCAGCTTAAGCAACTCCTTAGTGAAAACCACCGCTACACCTTTACGCTGATCCACAAGTTTCACGCCCGTGATGGCGAAGAGTTTCCCGTTCTCAGTGAAGATGATGACATAATCGTAATCACCGATGAAGCCCACCGGACCCAGTATGATGCACTGGCAATGAACATGCGAAAGGCTTTGCCGAATGCCTCTTTCCTGGGCTTCACCGGCACGCCGCTGATTAAAGGTGAAGACGAGAGAACCCGTGAGGTGTTTGGGGATTACGTCAGTATTTACGATTTCAAGCAATCCATTGAGGATAACGCCACGGTTCCGCTCTTTTACGAAAACCGTATACCGGAACTGGAACTGAGCAATGAACACCTGAATGAAGAGTTGCAGGAAGTCCTGGAAGAGGCAATGCTCAATGAGAAACAGGAAGAGAAACTCGAACGGGAGTTTCGCCAGGAGTATCATCTGATTACCCGGCAGGACCGGCTCGAAACCATTGCCAAAGATCTGGTGCAGCACTTTCTGAATCGCGGTTTTATGGGGAAGGGGATGATGGTTTGTATCGACCGGTTTACAACCGTGAGGATGTATGACCTGGTGCAGAAAGAGTGGAAGGCGGAGCTTGAGAGAATAAGGGAACGGCTAAAAAATGCAGATCAACTGGAGCAGGATCAGTTGTTAGATAGTATGAAGTTTATGCAGGAAACCGATATGGCCGTGGTGATCTCCAAGTCGCAAAATGAGATTGGCGAGTTTGACGCAGAAGGGCTGGATATTCGCCCGCACAGGATCAGGCTGGAGAAGGAGCCGCTGGATGATAAATTCAAAGATGATGAAGATCCACTCAGGTTAGTGTTTGTTTGCGCAATGTGGATTACCGGATTCTCGGTGTCTAGCCTCTCCACCCTGTATCTCGACAAACCGATGAAAAGCCACACCCTGATGCAGACCATAGCCAGGGCAAACCGGGTATTTGAAGGAAAGAACAACGGCTTGATTGTAGACTATGTTGGAGTATTCCGACACCTGCAGAAAGCACTGGCCGTCTATGCTACCGGACAAGACGGGGATGGCAGAGCGCCTGTGAAAAACAAAAATGAACTGATTAAAAGCCTTGAAGAAGCCATCCACCAGGCGCAGGAATTTTGCCATAAACAGGGTGTGGATCTGGAAAAAATTATTAAGGCTGATGGTTTTGAAAAAACGAAATTTCAGGAGGAGTTCGCTAAGGCAATTGTAGAGTTTAATGAACTGGAAGATGAGGTATCTGCTGCCGCCGACCAGGTACTGTTTAACGATGACAAAAAGAAGGAATTCCTGGCACATGTCCGAACGGTCAACCAGCTCTATAAAGCAATCCTGCCAGATCCGAAAGCCGGAAAGTATTTACCAACCCGGTCAGCACTGAAAGCCATCGGTGATTATATCAAACAGCTTGGCCCTACTGCAGTAGATGATATTATGCAGGTGAGAAAAAAGGTCGAAGAGAAGCTGGATCAATCGATAGTAAGCAGCCCTGTTATAAAATTTGAAGGCTCAGAACCGATTGATATCAGCTCAATTGACTTTGAAAAACTCAAAGAACGTTTTAACAAAACAAAGAACAAGCGGGTTGAGCTGCAGAGATTAAAAGGCCAGATTGAGCAGGCCATTGAAAAAATGGTTGAACAGAATAAATCCAGAATAGATTTCAAAGAGCGGTTCGAAGAGATGATTGAGAAGTATAACAATTACAGTGTAACTGCTGAACTGCAGTTTGAGGAGCTCTTTGAATTTGTGAAAAAGCTGAATCATGAAGAAAAGCGGCATATTCGGGAGCAATTAACTCCGGAAGAACTGGCAGTTTTTGATATTGTAACCCACAACGAAAAAGTGGAGCTGACCAAAAAGGAGAGAGACAAAATCAAAAAAGGAATTAAGGATCTGATTGAAAAACTCAAATCGGAGAAACTGGTTCTGGATTGGAGTAAATATCAATCCCGTGTGGCCGATGTAAAAGTAACCATCGAAAAGGAGCTGGATCGTATTCTGCCTGATAAATATGATCGTGCACTCTATGCCCAAACCTGCAGCGAGGTGTTCGATCTTGTAATGCAGAAGTATTGAAATAAAATCCCCTCTCGAGAGGGGACAGATTCAATCACGTTCAGTAATTGGATCAGGGGTGTGTAGAAGGTCGTTGATTAAGGGCGAAAATTCAGCACAGGCCTGTGGTCTTCCCGGGACACACCTCTGGAGGTTCCGCTGAACGCTGCACCTCCTGTCTCCTCTCAAGAGGAGATTGGAATGCCCCAAGCAATTTTATTGAGCGAATAATAAAACCCAGCCAAAAATAAAAAAAGAGCCGGGCTAAAATAAACCACGGCTCTTAATTTTGGTCGGGGCGACTGGATTTGAACCAGCGACCCCTCGGCCCCCAGCCGAGTGCGCTACCTGACTACGCCACGCCCCGAGTATTTCATAACCTCAAAATTAGAGTTATTTCGTTCAAATAACAACGACAATTCTGTTTAGCTAACTAACGCTGCTGCGCTCATAATCTTTTCTCCCGATGTGTTTCTTTGTTTAGTTTAAAGTGAGTGTTAATTTAACAGTTCGGTTATAGTTGCAAATTTCAATAGCCGAAATCAGGCTTAAAAAATTCAAATTTTCAAACTTATTTCTACTAAATATGAAGTTCTATTCTGCCCTGTTATCCCTGGTGTTAGCTTTTTTTCTGTTTTCATGCTCCGATTCTGTCGACTCAGACCCGGATAACGGCAATGACACAGAGCCCCCGACTGCAGAACCGGAACTGGTCTATTTCTGGTATTTTGATGTGACTCTTCCCAACGATACAGAACTGGAGACGATTGATGCTGTTTATACCGCGGGAACCGGAACGGCCTTTATTGAATTCAGGTCGGCACTGGCGGGCTATCCCAATACCGGCAGGGATGGCTCCATGGAACGCAGAAACCAGCCCACAGCGCTCAATTACCGGCCCGAAGGAAATATGAATCTCCCATATGAGGAAATAGCGGACAGCATGCGGGCCATCCAGGTGCGCGACCCTTTTCTTGGTAATGCCGGGCAGAACACCCTGGTTTTGCACCTCTCAACAACCGGGTACGAAGATGCAGTTCTTACGTTTGCCGCAATGGATGAGCATGCCGCCAATGGCCTCCGGATAGATTATTCGGTTACGGAGGATGGTGAAGAGTGGATTACAACGGGCCTGTCTGCATCCGAGACCGAGCAAAACCTGATTACCAATGAATATCTGATTTATGAAGTTGATTTCAATGGCATTGAAGCATCGGCCAATAATGAAAACTTAAAAGTGAGAGTTCGGTTTGATGTGGATGACGGCACCGCCAACGAGGGCAACCGGGTAACATTCAATAACTTCTCCCTGGATGCTGTTCCGATTGAGTAAAATATAGGCATTGGTTAAGATGTTTGCTGAGTAATTAACCCGGCCTTGAATAAATTGGCGATACAGTGAATCTGTAGATGCGCGAAAGAACAATTCGTTACCGGCCAAGTCCGTTGATTACAATGACAAAGCTTGATGGACCATTCGAATTGTTCAGCGCAGCTACAATGAGCGCGCCAATTTATTCACCGCCTTGATCTTTTGGTTCGTTTTGCCCCGCAGGGATCCCGATGGGGGATCAAGCCAAAATGAACGATAAATAGTCTTAACGCTTTTAATCGTTGTACTAAAATAAAACTCATTCAAAATTCTGTATTACATGAGTAATGTCAGGGGCCGGAGGTGAAGGGTCTCCTAACTTTAAGGAATTATTGCAATTTATTGTAGATCATTTATAATCATTGCTAATCGCAACTCTGACAGGAGCTTGCGCACTCTGTCAGGTTGCTTTTTTGGATTGCCTTCAGGGAATTTGTTTTGATTTATAATGCTTCCAGAGCTTTGCTAATCCAACAATCAACAAAATAATATAGTAATAATAAGCCGCCATAAAGAACAGGCCAAAGATTGCGGCAGTGAGCAGATTGCCGTCAATCCATCCGGATTTTAACAGCAGGAAATGAAGCCCGAGCAGGATGGCAGGCCCGATAATCAGAACTGCCCATTTTTCCTTTCCGGCAGTCATTCCTGCCAGAACCACAATTATCACCACTCCCAATACCGGGAAGAAGATTTCAAGCAGCAAAAGGAAAGATTCAAAGTCCATTTGGCGAATAATGATCGGGAAAGTTTCGCTTCAATATCGTTATCTTTTTTAAAACCGAAAAATTAAACAGAAAAAATGGCATCGTTCGATATAGTTAATGAAGTAAATACACAGGAAGTAGATAATGCAGTGAATAATACCCTCAAGGAAGTTTCAAACCGGTACGATTTTAAAGGCCTGCACACCGAAGTTTCATTCGACAGAAAAGAGAATCGTATCAATATTGTGGCTGCCGAAAGCATGAAATTGAAAGCGGTGAAAGAGATGCTCGTAAAAAACTTCATAAAAAGAGGCCTGGAACCGAAGGCACTTAGTTATGGCCCCGAAGAGGGGACCAGCCATGGCCACGTGAAAACCACTGCAGTCATCAAAGAGGGGATTGACCGCGAGACTGCTAAAAAAATTGTGAAGGAGATCAAAGGATTGAAGCTGAAAGTTCAGCCTGCCATCCAGGACAATCAGGTTAGGGTTTCGGGCAAAAAAATTGATGACCTACAGGAAGTGATCAAACAGGTGAAAAGCAAAGATTTTGGGATTCCACTGCAGTTTGTGAACATGAAATAGGGTTTAAAAAGACCTGTAAGGTTTCAAAACCTTACAGCTCTGCACACTACTCATCAAGCAATTCCTTCACATACTCATTATCCGGGTCCATCTTGTATGCCTGCTCGTAATAGGTTTTGGCTTTGGCATCGTGGCCGCCTTTTTTCATCAGGTCACCCATCAAGATCCAGTTTTCCACATCTTTGGGATCGGTCCGGATTCTGTCGAGAAGGTAGGTGATGGCTTCCTGGCCGTTGCCGGTCATCAGTTTATGCAGTACAAGATTTCGGTGGGCTGAGGGTAAATTTTCGAGTGCAACTGCCTTGTCAAAGTCTTCTTTGGCAAGGCCTGGTTTGTTAACATTCAGATAAGCATACCCTCTCAGGTTATAAAGCCTTGCAGATTCCGCATCTTTTTCGATGGCATTATTAAGCGATGTAATACTTGCATCCCACTGGTTTAACTTTTGCATCACTTCGGCTTCAAGAGTATAACCTTCCGGGGCATCCGGTTTTAGTTTCTGAAGCTCCCTTGCCACATCAAGGCTTCGGTCAAGGTCCTTTTCGTGAAGCAGCTCGTAGCCTTCTTTATGTTTTTCTTCGAAACTCATTGATTTTCCTCTTTTTTCACTTTTTCAGTTATGTCTTCGAATTCGGCATCTTCAATTTCGTCCAGCTTTCGCCCACCTCTGCGAGGCGGTGTTCTTTTGGATCGTCCGTTCTGAAAATTCCCAAAATGGAACCGGATTGCAGGGCGCGACCTTCGTTTAGGGCCGCGTATCAGGCGAATCACCAGGTAAATAAAAAGTGCTATCAGTAACCAGCGTATCATGTGTCTGGAATTATATGGATGTGTGTATTGCTTCGTATGGGTTGATAAAAAATCTGCTCTTCGATATATGCGAGATGATCGGCATTACCAACAAAATCAATCTCAGTTGCATTGATGATAATTAACGGAGCTTTATTATAATGATAGAAAAATTGATTATATGCATCACTCAGTTCCTGTAAATAGTCGGGAGTGATATGTTTTTCGTAATCCCTGCCTCGAATTTCAATGTTGTTCAGCAAGCGATCAACCGTACTTTGAAGATAAATAACAAGATCGGGTTTTGCAGATATTCCCGTCATGATCCCGAAAATATTATCATAAAGTGCCAGCTCATCATCGTCAAGATTCAAACGGGCAAAAATGCGATCTTTTTCAAAGATGTAATCGGAAATCACAAACTGATCAAACAGATCAGGGTTTGTCATTTTTTGCTGCTGTTTGAACCTGCTGGCTAAAAAAGCAAGCTGCGTCTGAAAGGCATAACGTTTTCTGTCTTCATAAAATTTGGGCAAAAACGGATTTTCTTCAAACTGCTCCAGAACCAGGCGTGCACCACTGCGTTCGGCAAGCAAATTTGCAAGGGTAGTTTTACCGGCGCCGATGACACCTTCAATCGCAATAAAATCGAACTTGTTGGGCATTGCAGTCTTGTTCTTTAGCGGTTTACCAGGTTAATTCAGTTTTTTTTAATTCGATGTCCGGGGCCTGCTTTATCAGATCAGAAATGGATGTTTGAGTTACCGGATCGCGCCATGTATCATCTATTTCGAATATAGGCATTAGTACAAACAAACGGTTTTGGTACTCCGGATGAGGAATAATGAGGTTCTCTTTCTGAACTGCCAGGCTTCCGTATCGGATTATGTCGAGATCCAGAATTCGCGGCCCCCATCGCACCGGTTTTTTTTCGCGTCCGCATTGCTGCTCAAACTGCTTGAGCTGTCCGAGAAGTACTCCGGCGGTCAGCGTGGTTGTAATTTCTGCCACCGTATTATAGAATCGGTATTTGGCACCGCCTACAGGTTCGCTCTCCCAGATGGATGCTTTCTTTACCGGCTTTACTGAAAGGTTGGACAAAAACTCTCCGGCTTTTCGGATGGTTTGCAGTCTGTTGCCCATATTGCTGCCCAAGGCTATTGTTACCTTTTCCATTGCATGGTTATTTCGGCGTAAGCAGCCGGCATTTCTGTGGGAGGATTTATCTTGCGGACCGATACCTTTAACTGCCTGATGTTTTTTGCTTTGGCGAATATCTGATCTCCGATGTTTTGGCAAAGTGTTTCAATCAATTTTTCTTTTGGCCCGTTAAGCACGGATTTTGCAACTTCAAAAACCAGTTCGTAGTTAAATGTTTTGCTCATGTCGCTGTTTTCTGTTGCATCTCTGAAGTTGCCGCAGGCAATCACGTCAAGCTCAAAATCATTGCCATTTTCGCGTTCATGATCGTAGTAACCGTGTTTGCCGTGAAACTTGAGGGCCTTCAGGGTAATTTTATCCAAAATCCGGATTTTTTGTTTAAATCGGGTGTATCAGAAAATAGGGAGAAGTAAACTTGCAAACGAATGCATTTTTCCGGTGTCCGGCCGATTGGTGGAGAAAAAGTGAGCAGGTAGTTAGCAGTTCGATAAATAACTTAAAGTGTGGCTACATCAATTTTCTGTTCCAGCTCTTTTAGCATGCGCTTGTGTTTTGGGCTGGTAGAAAGCCTCTCCTGAACAGTGGAGATGGCATGAATCACGGTTGAGTGATCGCGGCCTCCAAATTGCAAGCCTATGGTCTTCAGGCTGGACTTCGTGTACTTTTTTGACAAAAACATTGCAATTTGCCTGGCTTCCACAATTTCCTGCTTCCGGGTTTTCTCTCGTACTTTATTAGTGTCGATTCCAAAATAGTCGCAAACATAGTTTTGAATAAACTCGATGGATATTTGCGAGTTGGAACTTTTCACCATGTCTTTAAGCACAGACTTAGCCATCTGCAGATCGATTTCATCCACATGCTTCAGCGAGGCAGTTGCCAGCAGTTTGATGATGGCCCCTTCAAGATCCCTTACATTCGATTTAAAATTATACGCGATAAATTCAATGATGTCAGGATTAAGGGAAATTCCGTTATCGCCGGCTTTTCGTTCCAGGATAGCATAACGTGTTTCGTATTCCGGAATCTGCAGATCCGCACTCAGCCCCCAGCTAAATCGCGAAATTAACCGCTCTTCAATATCGGGTATGTCTTTGGGCGCCCTGTCGCTGCTCAGAATTATCTGCTTGCCATCCTGATGAAGTGCATTGAAGATGTGGAAAAATTCTTCCTGTGTTTTTTCCTTGCCGCTGAAGAACTGGATGTCATCAATGATCAAAACATCAATATTGCGGTAAAAAGAAGAAAACTGACTGGCCCTGTTATTCCGTATGGCCTGGACAAATTCGTTGGTGAAACTTTCTGAGGAGACGTAAAGCACGGCCATCTCATCTTCGTAAAGATGTTTTACCCGGTTGCCAATGCTTTGAATCAGATGCGTTTTGCCGAGGCCGGTTCCTCCGTAAACAAAAAGCGGGTTGAAGGAATTTTTTCCCGGGTTATCGGCAATGGCCATGGCTGCCGAACGGGCAAGGCGGTTGCAGTCGCCTTCAATATAGCGGTCAAACACATAATTGCTGTTCAGGTTGGAATCAATGTTCGTTTTTCTGATTCCGGGAATCACAAAAGGATTTTCAATTTTACCGGGATGATAGTCGGTAAATGTGTTCATTTCCTGTGGCTTCTGGGGCGGCATGGGTTGTTGAGGCAGCCGGATCGAACGGTTGTCTTCAGCCCGGTCAGAGCGTTCTACTAAAACCGAGTATTCGAGTTTGCCATCCTTGCCAAGAACCTTTGCAATGGTAGAGCGTAGCATATTGTAGTAATGCTCCTCGAGCCATTCGTACCAAAACTGGCTTGGTACTTGAATAGTCAGTGTGTCCCCTTCGAGTTTTATTGGCTTGATTGGCTCAAACCATGACTTAAATTTTTGAAAGCTGATGTTATCCTTGATAATCTCAAGGCAGTCGTTCCAGGCAGCTTCAGCATTCAGTTTATTCAACGTGAACAGCCTCCCAAATGCGTATTTAAAAGTTACTTTAATCCCTTAGTTATCCACACAAAAAATGTGTGCTTTTTGTAATCGATAAGCCAAAATGTGAATTTCTCAGTCACAAATCAAAAAAAAGTTTCCAAAAATGCGCAAAGTTATCCACATTTTTTTTAACGAGTAAAGTTATTGCATCGCAATGCTTTATTAATTATTCGGAAGAATTGTGAAATTATTCTTGACACGTCGTAACAATTCGTTAACACTGTTTTAACATCCTGTTAGTAAGGTGAGAATTTTTTAAAAAACTTTTCCACAAGTTATCAACACTTGTGGATTTATTGTAAAAGTGGAGTTTGAAAGGTTGTTGCTGATCCCGAAAAAACTAAGGTGCAACACCATTTACACGATTGCCTGTAACTACAAACCTATGGTTTCCGTCGAGGTCCTTCAGCAGTTCAGCATCGGGAAAATATTCGCTGGCAATTTGGTGAACCTGAGAAGCCGTTTTATGATTACATTCCAGAAAAATCCGTGCATTTTTTGAAGCCGCAAATTCGATAATTTTTTTATACAGCTCCAGTGGTGCATGGTGAAATAAGGCGAGGGTTGGTTCATATTTTAAAACCTGGGGGTGCATCTCATTTTTTTCATTTTCTGTAATGTAAGGCGGATTTGAAATGATGATGTCCCAGCGTTCAGATTCTATACTCTCCAGTTTTTCGATATCACCTTTAAAAAAATGTACGTCAACCTCATTCAGACTGGCGTTTTCTTCTGCCAGTTTCAGGGCTTTATCAGAAATGTCAATTCCGGCGCAATACCAGCCAGGCCGATTTTTTTTGATTGCAATGGGTAAGCAGCCGCTGCCGGTGCCAATATCAATTAACCGGAGAGGTTCTTTTTCAAGGTGGCCGGTGCGCTCTAACAGCAGATCAGCAAGCTGCTCGGTTTCAATTCTCGGAATCAGTACATCAGGGGTAACCCTTATTGTGGTATTCATAAACTCAGCCGTCCCGGTAATATACTGAAGCGGTTCGTGAGCTGCCCTGCGTTTTACCAGCGGACGGATTTTATCCAGCTCAGCCGAAGAGAGTGGCCTGTCGAATTGCAAATAGAGATCGAGCCGTTTAATACCGAGCGTTTCGGCAAGAATCCATTCTATACTTAATCGCGGATCAGGCACCTTTTTTTTGGTAAAATAGGAGGTTGCCCATTCAAGCATTGCCAAAACGGTCCATACCCGCCCGGATTTGCTCATTATAATTAGGGCCTAAATTTTTTCAGAATCCGTAGATTCTTTTGGTTCAACCTCTTCTTGCAGAGAGAGCCCAAAACGCTTGGAAAAATCCATTATAAAATCCACAACATTCGCTTCGATATTCTTGTCTTCAGAAAGCGAACTTCCCCTGAAACCCATTCGGCCACCCGCTTTTTTCATTTCAATACGGTTGTGGCTGTTTGTGCATTCAATGATACAGGTTAGCGTTATCGTTGCATTTATCTGTTTTTCAAACTGCTCGTAAACGGCCACATAAATTTTGTCGTTATTTGTGCCTGAAGAATATTCATATAAGAATTTTGGTTCATGCAGTTCAATAAGCTTGGTTGGCAGCCGTCTTAATGTATCGTTTGGTCCGTATACCAGGTATTTTGTTACTGTACTCATATTTTTAATAAACCCGCTTAAATTGATAGTAAAAAGGGCAAAATTTCTGCCTGAATAAAAGCCAAAATTCAACAAGAATCAAATCTGGATTGCAAAGAATTTTCAGCAGATTAAAAAAACCTGTTATTTTACACTTTTATGATGCAATGCTGGAACAAAAAAAATCGTTACCCCAGAAATATAACAACTGATTCCTTTTGATTATGAAAATACATAGATATCTGTTTTTTTTAATATTAATTGCTTTTTTTCCGGTAAAAGAGGCGATATTTGCTCAGGTTACCGAGCCGGAAGTTCTTCAAATACCCAGAAATGTTACTACTCTGGAAGACAATTACAGCACCGGATTTGGTTTTAATGTGTTGATGAATAATTTTGGTTTTGGCACAGGCATGGAATTCAGGAGAGTGGTTGCTCCCCAAACGGAATTAACAGCCTCTCTACGGATAACAGCATTGCGCGATCCCAGTGAACAGACCTTTACGGACATATTTTTTGGCCAGCAGATTGTGCCCAATAAATATCAGCGGGCTTTTGCATTTCCGCTTATGCTGGGTATGAGGCAGCGGGTTTTTGGTGATACTATCGGCGATGATTACCGGTTTTTCGTAAGCGCCTCTCTGGGACCGGCTGCCGCATTTGCCTATCCCTATTTTAATGACATCAACAACAATGGATTCCGCGAGCAGTTTCAGGGATTTGTTGAGCCGGTTAATGACGTATTTACCGGGTTGAGTGATGGCGACTGGTATTGGGGAGGTGCCGGAGAGTTTAAACTATCTCTGGATATCGGCAGTAATTTTACCAGGCTCAGAAGTATCGAATTCGGATACTTTTTCTATTATTTCCCTGATTCCATTCAAATTATGATGCCAAACCAGCCAGTACTGCGCGAAAATGTTGGCCCGGGTGAAAGCCAATTAATTTTTGATCAAAACGGAGAGCTTGTGCTTGAGCCGTTTTTTGAGCCCCAAAGCTTTTTCGGCACTCCACAAATTACATTTTCATTCGGCTGGCTGAGATAATTCACAGTAATCTAAAAATTGCTTCTACCGCAGATGTAGCCAGTTCTGCATCTGTATTAAATTGTCTATCAGCAAATCGGGTTCATGTCTTAGCAATTCGTTTTTTGTGAATGACCCGGTTGTAACAGATACCGATTTCGCACCAAAAAACCTGGCTGACCTGATGTCGTTCGGTGTATCTCCGATGATAACGTACTGCTGTGGCTGTGGTTCGTATCCCTTCATTTCCACAAACTCCCGGTGCGCTTCTTGCGGCAGGTAATTTCTGTCGGAGTGGTTGCAGCCAAATCCTCCAAACTCAAATGCATCACCTAAACCGATTGCCTCTATTTTAATAAAGGCTGATTCTCTGAAATTACCCGTACACAGCCCGGTTTCCAGGCCCTGTTCGCGTGCAAATTGTACAGATTCTGCAGCTCCCTCTATCAAATCAGCCTGCTCCGGAGAGTAATGCTCTCTCATATAATTGATATAGAGCTGTTTTGCATGCTCATAAAGCGAATCTGCTTTAGGAAGGCCGGAAACCAGATCATAAAAAATATCGCGATCTGTGCGTCCGGCAAAAGAGTTATTATTTACTTTAAGCGATTGCAGATCAAGCTCTTTCAGAATATTATAAATCAGTTCTTTTGTGAACGAATTTTTTGTATTAAGCAGGGTTCCGTCAATATCAAATAAGAGTATTGGTTTCATACGGTTTTACTTTATGATAATATGAAATAACATTAACTTGTAATGATATAAAAAAACAGAGTGATTAAATTTTAATATGGCCAAAATGATGACGCCTTTTAGTCGACATATTTTAAAATTACACATTCTAACTAAAAATAGAAGAAAAGCTCCGGGAGAGAAATAACCCGGTGCCTGTCAAAGAGAAAGGTGTTTCACTCTGCACAAATATTCAAACTAATCAATTAAAAAACGGAACATTATGAGTTTAATAGAAGATATTCATGCACGTCAAATTTTGGATTCAAGAGGAAATCCTACAATTGAAGTGGATGTAACCCTGACCAATGGAATTACCTCGAGAGCGGCTGTACCATCCGGTGCATCAACCGGAGAACACGAGGCCGTTGAGCTTCGTGATGAAGACAGCAGCTATTTTCTCGGCAAAAGTGTAAAAAAAGCTGTTGAGAATGTAAACGAAGAAATAGCTGAAGAACTGGCTGGCTATCCTGCCTATTTGCAAACCGAAATTGACCATTTGCTGCTTGAGCTCGACGGAACACCGAACAAGTCGAAGCTGGGGGCCAATGCCATTCTTGGCGTTTCGATGGCGGTGGCAAAAGCAGCGGCCAGTGCAGCCGGACTGCCCTTATGGCGTTATCTTGGCGGAGTAAATGCCAAATTACTGCCGCTTCCCATGATGAATATCATCAACGGAGGCTCGCACGCCGATAATAATGTGGATCCGCAGGAATTTATGATTATGCCTTCCGGAGCCACATCATACAGCCAGGCTGTACAAATTGGCACCGAAGTGTTCCACAACCTCAAGAAAGTTCTTTCTTCTAAAGGATACGGAACAGCCGTTGGAGATGAGGGTGGATTTGCACCGAACCTGAAAACGAACGAAGAGGCGATCGAAGTAATTCTCACCGCTATTGAAAAAGCGGGATACACACCGGGCGATGATGTACTGATTGCACTCGACCCCGCTGCTGCAGAATTTTATAATGCCGAAACAGGCCTGTACGAATTTAAGTGGAGCGATGGTTCAACCCGCGACGCCGATGCTATGGTTGAATACTGGGCTGATTGGGTGGAAAAATATCCTATCATTTCGATTGAAGACGGCCTGGACGAGAACGACTGGGACGGCTGGAAAACACTGACCCAGGCACTGGGCGAAAAAATTCAACTGGTGGGAGACGACCTGTTTGTAACCAATACCACCCGCCTTGCCGACGGAATAAAGCAGGGAATTGCCAATTCCATTCTTATCAAAGTAAACCAGATTGGTACACTCACCGAAACTCTGGATGCTATCGAAATGGCACACAAAAACGGATACACAGCCGTGATCTCTCACCGTTCGGGCGAAACCGAAGATGTAACCATCGCCGATATTGCCGTTGCAACCAATGCGGGGCAGATAAAAACCGGCTCGATGAGTAGAACCGATCGTGTGGCCAAGTACAATCAACTGTTGAGAATTGAGGAAGAATTAGGAGAAAGCGCCCTCTTTTTAGGGAAAGACGTATTTGGGCTGTAAATTCTGTCCAAATAATCTGATTCGATGAAAAACCGTGCAGGAATTTTTGCGTTAATGATAACCGGCATTTTGCTGGCTTTGTTATTAGCAGAAATTCTTGTGCGGATTTTTATTCCTCGATACAAAATGACCACCTGGATTGAGATGCATCCGCGCGGATTTATGATGAATCAATCGGGAGTGGAAGCCTTTCATGAATTTAGAGACCGCAGAATTACTTACCACCTGAATGAACAGGGTCTTCGCGGAGAAGAACTCACCTCTTCCGATGATAAAAGAGTGCTGCTTCTGGGTGATTCTTACACATTTGGGCTGCTTTTACACCAGGAAGATACGTTTGCAGACCTGCTGCAACTCAAAGCCGATCAGCATTTTGAAAAACAATCTATTCGAATTTTAAATGGAGGCGTGGGTGGTGCCGGCCTGGCAGACTGGCCCGCATGGCTTGAGGTGAAAGGCCCCGAAATTGAACCGGATAAGGTTATTTTATTTCTGAATACCTCGGATATTGACCGGGCCATATCAAAAAATTTATTTGTGATTGATGAGGCCGATTCAACGCTTGTGAATAGTATGTACTGGAAGCCAAATGAGTTTATGTTTAGATTGGGCAGACAGGGATGGTACCAGTGGATTCAAAGGCACTCAATACTCGCAAACATTTTAGTTACTATGGCATGGGAGCATCTTTATTTTACTGATATTACAAATAACTTCGACCCTGAAACCAGTGAGGTTCCTGTACCTGCTGCAAAAGATCTTTATCCGGAGTCAGATTACTCAGTCAGGCTTGCAGATAAACTGGTATTACGAATGAATGAATGGTGCGAAAAAAATAATTGCGATTTTATTCTGGCTACCACAGGCTTTTTTGATCCTGATAAAATGGGTGACCATACCGCAAATTTTTACCATTTTATTACAGAAAATTTCCCACATGATATTCGCTTTTTTGATAATACACCATGCATTTACGAAAAATCAGATGGCAATTATGAACCACTCTTAATTCCGGGAGACGGCCATCCAAATGAACAAGGCGCCTCCCTTGTTGCTGAATGCAGTTGGCAGTGGCTTCTGCCGTTGTTAAATCCGGAGAGCTCTGACTGATGAAAATCCGGACGCTTAAACTTCATGGCTACCGAAACCACTCCGACGCATTTGTTGAGTTTGCTCCTCACCTGAATATTATTACCGGCCCCAACGGTTCGGGGAAAACCAACCTGATTGATGCCATTCACTATCTCTGCATGACGAAAAGTTTTGTTGCCTCGAGCGATCAATATGTGGTAAATCACAATCAAAAATATTTTATGATTGAGGGGAAGTTTGAGGGAGCTATACGGTCATCATTCAAAATAAGCTGTAGTTATTCGCGCGGCGAAGGAAAAAAAGTATTTGTGAACGACAGTCCGCTTGATCGTTTTTCTGATTTGATCGGGATGGTGCCGGTGGTGGTGTTGAGTCCGAATGACCTGAAACTAACCAGCGAGGGGCCGGTTGAACGCCGCACATTTTTAGACAGCCTCATTAGCCAGACATCACCCCAATACCTGAGAAACCTGATCAGTTACCGAAAAATCAGAAAACAGCGCAATAAACTTCTGCAGGAATACCGCGGACCGCTCTCAACACTGCAAACCCAGCTTGAACCCTGGAACATTCAGCTTGCAAAAAAAGGAGCCGCCATTATTTTTAAACGGGCTGAAGTGCTGGAAAAATTTAAACACTATCTTGAAGTTCAGTACCGGCTCCTGTCCGGGATAAACCTGAAACCGTCGCTGATTTATCAAACCATTTGCGAGCTGCCGGATTCCGGCAAAGAACTCGAGGAAAAATATCTGTTACTGATAGACGAAAATTTTGAAAAAGAAGCCGAACGCGAACAGACCATTATTGGGCCACACCGGGACGAAGTTGTATTTTTTCTTGATGATATGGAACTCAGGAATTACGGATCACAAGGGCAGCACCGGCTGTTTTCCATGGCTCTGAAAATGGCACAGCTTTTTTACTATTCGGATGAACTGGATGATTTGCCAATTATGCTGCTTGATGATATTTTCGGCAATCTGGATCAGCAAAAAATCGATATCATCACCAAAACACTTACTAAACATTCCGGGCAAACGTTTATAACATCGGCCTCGGAGCGTCCTTTTGATGCATCGCTGTTTGGAAAAAATCAGCAAAACGCTTGGTTCACCATTTTGGATGCCGGAATAACACAAAAACACTGATATGGCCTTTGGCAGAGACCCAAAACCGATGAGTGAGCTTCTGAAGGAATTCATGAAAAAAATTCCTCAGCAGGCCGAGCTGAAGCGCGGAATGATTCTGCATCTTTGGCCGGGTGTGGTTGGAGATCAGATCAATGCTGTAACAAAAAACCTGCGGTTCGAAGGCAGCCGCCTGATTGTTACCGTAACGAATGAGGCCTGGCGGTTTGAACTGCATGCCAACCGCTTTTCAATTGCCAAAAAACTGAATGATCGTGTTCAGTCCAAAGTTGTAAAAGAAATAGTAGTGCGTACTTGAACGAAATAGTTTATTTTTCGGCTGATGGAATTTTTTAACTTCATATCGGATCGTTTTCGCAGTTTTTTTACCGGGGCATCTGAGCCTGGCCGGGATGAGTCGGGTGCAAGCAGTTTCGAAGGCCGCGAAAAAGTAATTGCATTCAGCATCGCCCTGTTTTTTGCCTTCTGTCTTTGGTTAATCGTAAACCTGAACCGGGATTTTAACGTAACCATCCAGGTGCCCATTCAGTTGACGGCCTTATCGGAGGATATGATCATCAGCAGTGAAGTGCCTTCAACCGTATCAGTAAATTTATCAGGAGAAGGATGGAAACTGATTCCTGTTTACAGAAATCCGCCCAGGCTTTTGATTAGTACGGAATCACGGCAGGTTAATTTACCCGAACAAATCCGCAATCAGATTGGAGCATTTTCTGACCTGAGCATCCAGCAGGTTGAACCCAATCAATTACAAATAGAAACTGAGCGAAAAGTATCAAAAAGAATTCCGGTACAAAATCTTACAGATATTACCTTCCGTGATCAATTTGGCCCGCTTCACGAACCGGTGATTACGCCTGACAGTGTTACCGTTACCGGGGCGGAATCAGCACTGGCTGAACTGGATGCCTGGGAAACCGAGGAGGTAGAGTTTACAAATATAAACCGCAGCCTCGAACGTGAAATTCAATTGAAACCAGGCAATCAGTTGATTACAGTAGAGCCAAAAACTGTTACACTGCAAGTGGATGTCAGCGAATTTACCGAAGCTGAGCAGCGTGTGCCGGTGCGGACGAGGAATTTGCCGGATGAACAGGCGGTAAGTTACAATCCTTCATCCATAACAATACGGTTTGATGTACCCATCGGGCAGTACTCGGAGATTCAGGATAAAAGGCTTTTTAACGCCTATGTTGATTACTCCGTAATCGAAGAAGATGATTCAGGACGAGTTGCTCCGGAGATAGAGACAGTTGAAACGGATTATAAAATACGGCTTCGGAGCTTTCAGCCGCCCAGGGTTTCCTACTTCAGGATTATCTCAGACTAATGTGGTGTAAACCATTGAATGTTGGCTTAGCCATTAGCCAAGACTTCCGAAGTCTTATGGCTTTTTGAAAAATCTATGATTCTTTTTTCTGTCTTTATCTTTTACAATATTGATGAAGACTTCGGAAGTCTCTTTCAGCAGATATTTCAAATTTTATAAAGCACTTAAACTTTATTCTGTTTCGGCAGCCACATCTTCATACCGGCTGATTACTTTTTGCAAATCTTTCGCATCGGGATAGAACGACAAAATTTTCAGCAGCACTTCATCCACCAAAATATCGGGGCATGATGCACCCGAAGTTAATGCAATTCTGAGCGGCTGCGGGTTTGAAGGCAGCCAGTTTTCGGTTATTTGAATTTCTTTCTCCCACTGATTGAAATGCCGGATCTGCTCAGATGAATCAAATTCACCGGCATCTCTCACATGGAAAGTCGGGCAGTGGTGTTCCAGAATTTCTACCAGGTGCATGGTATTCGATGAGTTGTATCCCCCGACAACTATGGCAAGATCAGGTTTGGCATCGGCCAGGGCATAGGTTGCCGACTGATTTTCGTTCGTGGCATAACAGAGGGTATCGGAGGTATCAGCAAAATGGTTGAGCACATTTTCCTCTCCAAAGCGCTCTTTTGCAGCCTCCTTCAGAATGTCCATAACCTCCTGTGTTTCGGTGGCCAGCATGGTGGTCTGGTTAATCACACCAAAATATTCAAGGTCTTTAAACGGGTTGAAGCCATCGGTGCTTTTGTGGCCAAAATATGTGTCAAAGTCGTCCAGGGGGCGTTTTTCTGTCATGATATCGGCAAGAACCCGGGCTTCTTCCGGGTTCAGAACCACCACCACCGGCGAGTGATCAGCACTGTGCGAGAAAGTAGCCCTGGTCTCTTCATGCTCGTGTTTGCCATGCACAACCAGGCTGTATCCCTTTTTGCCGAGCTGATTCCCCCGGCGCCAGACTTTTTCCACAAACGGGCAGGTGGTGTTATACTGATAGGGATCGATTCCCTTTTCCTGAAGCTGCTCCTGGATTTCCAGTGTGGTGCCGAATGCGGGTACAATCACAATGTCATCGGCAGTGAGCGTATCAAATGGAATTCGAACGGAACCATCGGTTTCAAACAGAAATTTTACCCCTTTTTCCTGTAGATCTTCATTCACCGTGGGGTTGTGAATCATTTCACTTAGCAGGTAAATATTTTTATCCGGGTTATCTTCAACAGCCCGATATGCAATATCAATGGCATTCTCCACACCGTAGCAGAAACCAAAATGGCGGGGAATTAAAAATTTTACTGAGCCAAAGTCCAGCTCGGTTGGTGACAGATCTTTTTTTCTGGGATCGGTAATCTGGTTCGCCTCTTTCACCTTTCGGATGATTGGAGACTTGTACATTACCGGGATTTCAAACTCTTTACGGGCCACTATACTTTTTTAAATAATCTTAAATTTTGGTTCAAAGATACGAAGTTCTATGGAAACACATGAAGTTGGTGAATGGTTCAAACTTTGGGATGATGATTTTGTGAAACCTTGTCACTCGAACACACAGTCACTTTATAAGAGTAACAGCTATTCATGAGGGAATTCCTTATTCTTTCGAGAATTCAGGAAAGAGTTTTCAGTCACTGAAATAGTACAAAAATACTATGCTAAAAAAAAAGGGTAACTCAATTGAAAATTACACTGGCTAAATGTCCATAGTTTTTCTAATTTTCAGGCTGTGATAAAAAATCATACTCATATCTCCTTTCATCATCGGCTCCATCATGGAAGCCACGGGCATCGTGTGCATTAAAAACTCACCTTCTGCACTCTGTATAACCCACTTATTCCAACCCAATTATTTCTTAATTTAAAATCTCTATGAGAACACTCGACTCAAATACCTCTTTACGAATTGCCGTTCAAAAAAGTGGGCGGCTCACCGATAAAACACTCAAACTGCTTGAAGGCATCGGCCTGAAGTTTGACGATTACAAAAGAAGCCTTCTTGTAAGATGTCTCAATTTTGATGTGGAACTGCTCCTTATCCGCGATGACGATATTCCCGAATATGTTGAAGACGGTGTTTGTGATCTCGGTTTTGTGGGAGCCAACGTTGTTGAAGAAGACCAGGCTGATGTAACCATCCTTCGAGGCTTAAATTACGGAGTTTGCCGGCTTTCCCTTGCGGCGCCCAAAGAAGACAAACTGAAATCAGCCGAAGATTTTAGCGGAAAAAAAATTGCAACCAGTTACCCCGGAATTACAGGCCGGTTTTTTGAATCCAGAAATATTGATGTTCAGGTCATTACCCTGTCCGGATCAGTAGAAATTGCACCCCGGCTCGAAATAGCCGATGCCATCAGCGACCTGGTATCCACCGGCGGAACACTGAAAGCCAACGGCCTTGAAGAAGTGATCAAAATTTTTGATTCCGAAACGCAACTGGTAAAAACAAACAAACCGCTCAGCAATGGAAAAAGTGAGCTGATTGAAAAAATTCTGCAGCGGATTGAAGGGTATCAAAAAGCAGCCAACAGCCGCTACATTATGATGAATGCCCCGGAAAAGGCTGTTCCGAGAATCAAGGAAATTATTCCATCACTGAAAAGCCCCACCGTTATGCCGCTGGCCGACAACGGAATGGTTGCTGTTCACACTGTAATACCGCTTACTACCTTCTGGGATGTGATGGAACAACTGAAAGAGGTCGGGGCAACCGGAATCGTAATGCTCCCGATTGAAAGTATGATTGTTTAATAAAGATTAGCATTGAGTAGCGAGTATTGAGTATCGGGAATATTGAAAGGCCGATACTCAATACTCAATACTTGATACTCAATAATCCTGAAATGAAAACATACACCTATAATTCACTAAACAAACAGGAAGTTGAGGCATTGTGCAAGAGGCCAAAGATGGATTTCAGTGAAGTCTCTGAACAGGTCCGGCCTATTTTGGATGATGTGAAAGCAAGCGGCGATGAGGCGGTGCGTTCGTGGACAAAAAAATTTGACGGTGTTGATCCGGATCCAATTCTGGTTGATCCGACAAATATCGAAATCAATCTTACTCCTGGAATTAAAAATGCCATTGACAGGGCAATGAGCAACATTTTCCGGTTTCACAGAGAGCAGCTCACTCACCCGATTGAAGTGGAAACCGAATCGGGCGTGGTATGCAGCCGTATTGCCAAACCCATTGAGCGTGTAGGGCTTTACATTCCCGGCGGCACCGCACCACTCCCATCTACAGCAATGATGCTGGGCGTGCCAGCCCTGATTGCCGGCTGCAAGACTATAGTGATGGCTACCCCGCCTGACAAAAAAGGGAATTTACCTGATTCAGTCGTTTACGTGGCTCAAAAACTTGGCATTAAACATCTGTTGAAAGCAGGTGGTGCACAGGCAATTGCTGCAATGGCCTTTGGCACCGAAACCGTTCCGAAGGTTGATAAACTTTTCGGCCCCGGAAACCAATATGTTACAGCGGCAAAAATGATTCTGCAAAACAGCGATGCCATGGTTTCCATCGATATGCCGGCTGGTCCATCGGAGGTGCTGGTGATTGCCGACGAAACCGCAGACCCGGAATTTGTGGCTGTTGACCTTCTGTCACAGGCCGAGCACGGCTCCGACAGCCAGGCCATCCTGGTGGCTACTCAAAATGCTGATATTAAGGCAATTCAAAGGCACCTGGAAATTCAGCTTGATGAATTGCCCCGGAAAGAATTTGCTTCAGAAGCGATCTCAAAGAGTTTTATTTTGATTGTTGATGATTCCGAAGCGGCAATGGAATTTTCAAACCGGTACGCTCCTGAGCATCTCATCATCAACACGAAAGATGCGGATGAACTGGCGGAAAAAGTGATCAATGCCGGGTCCGTCTTCATCGGGCCGTGGACACCGGAAAGTATGGGAGATTACGCCTCGGGTACCAATCACACCCTGCCAACTTACGGCTACGCTCGCATGTACAGCGGCGTATCGCTCCACAGCTTCCAGAAATTTATTACGATGCAAAAAATTTCTGAGGAAGGGTTGAAAAACCTCGGGCCTGCTGTTGAAACCCTTGCCGATCTTGAAGGGCTGGATGCACACCGGAATGCCGTCCGTTTGCGGCTGAAAAAGCTGGAAGAAAGAGGGCAGGTGAGATGACAGAAAACAGTCAAAATAAAGCAGAAACAATCCCCTCTCGAGAGGGGAAATGTGAAAGAGCGTTTAGCGATTTCACAAGGGGTGTGTTCTTGTGTCTTCCATATTTCTCAAGTTTGCATTTCAACAATAAATTAGTGTACGCAAAATATTAGAAGAGGACTTACCAATAAATGAATATTGAATCTCTGGTTCGCGAAAATATCAGAAAATTAAAACCCTACCGTAGTGCACGGGATGATTTTGAAAAAGGCCTGCTGCTCGATGCTAACGAAAATAGTCTCGGCTCGGTTGTCCGGAATTCGCTGGATCTGCATCGGTATCCCACACCAGCTCACAATCAGCTCAGAAATAAAATTGCAAAATGGCGGCAGATTGAATTTGAAAACATTTTTCTCGGCGTGGGAAGTGATGAACCGATCGACCTGTTGATGCGGATTTTTTGTGAACCGGGAAAAGATGCCATCATAACCACGCCGCCAACCTACGGAATGTACAAGGTAGCCGCTGATATCAATAATGTTGCGGTGAAAGAAGTACTTCTTACAGAAAAATTTCAGTTACGTGCTGATGAAATTTTGAACGCCGCTGATGAGAATTCCAAAATTCTATTTCTCTGCTCTCCCAACAATCCCACGGCAAACGATTTCAAACAGACAGATCTCCTGAAGCTGATAGCCAAATTTCCCGGCATTGTTGTGATTGATGAGGCCTACATCGACTTCAGCAGCCGTGAATCGTCGGCACAACTGGTGCAGCAATATCCCAACCTGGTGATTCTTCAAACCTTTTCCAAATCGTTCGGGCTTGCCGGTATCCGGCTGGGAATTGCCATTTCCAGCCCGGAAATTATCAGCATCATGCTGAAAGTAAAAGCGCCTTACAATATCAACAAGCTTACGGCAGACATGGCTATGAAGGTGTTTGAAAACCTGGAGCTTTTTAAATTCAACATCGAAAAAATTCTGGAGGAGAGGGAATATGTAGCTGAACAGCTTTCTCATGCCGAAGAGGTAGAAGCTGTTTATCCTTCGGATGCCAATTTTCTTCTTTTCAAAATTAAAAACGCGAAAGAAATCTATCACAAGCTGGCAGAAAAAGGGATCATCGTCCGCTATCGCGGAAACGAGCCGCATTGTGAGGACTGCCTGCGTGTAACCATCGGCATGCCGGATGAAAACATCCGATTCCTGAAAACCTTAAAAGAGATTTTGTCATGAAAATATTCATTGAAACTTCAGCCCTGAAAAGTGAATCTGACAACCTGCTTGCCCCCTCGGCACTTTTTGGCATTAAATATCTTGTGCAGTCGGGTTGTGAAGTGGCATTCGATGATGCTGCACTCAGTGAAGCCCAGCAGAAACTGATCGAAAATGAAACCATACCCAACAGCCGATTTTTAAAAGAACTTTCGGATGGCATTATCAAACATGACCATGGTTATCTGTTTTTAGTGGATGATAAGGTGGTCAATAAAACCAAAAATTGGGATGAACTATGCCGTTTGATTCTGTTCCCTGAACGAAAAGCATCCATCAACAGAAACACAAAAGAGACTCTTATTTCCCTGAGCCTGAACCTGGACGGAACGGGAAAAAGTTCAATCAAAACGGGACTGAGTTTTTTCGATCACATGCTCGACCAGATCGCCCGCCACGGATTGATTGACCTTGAGCTGACCTGCGACGGCGACCTTGAAGTGGACGAACATCACACCATCGAAGATACGGCCATTGTACTGGGGCAGGCCATCCGCCAGGCAATATCAGACAATAAAGCAGGCATCCAGCGCTACGGGTTTGTTCTGCCGATGGATGAATCACAGGCTACGGTTGCCATAGACCTCTCCGACCGTCCTTATTTGAGATGGGAAGTTGATCTGAAACGAGAGTATGTTGGTGATTTNCCCACCGAAATGCTGGAACACTTTTTTTATTCGCTGGCAATGAACGCCAAGGCCACNCTGCATGTTAAAGCAAGCGGTAAAAATGAACACCATGTGATTGAAGCGGTGTTCAAAGGTTTTGCCAAAGCGCTGCGCTTTTCAGTCAGCCGAAATGAACGAATAAGGGGCATTCTTCCCTCAACTAAAGGAACCATATAATCTTGACTCTTTGAGAAAACAAGCCTGAAGCAAGCAGTTCATAAAACTGAACTGAGTGGTTTTTGCCGTTTTCTCGCGACGTACTAACTATGATTGGCATTATCAAATATAAAGCTGGAAACCTTGCATCTGTATCTAACGCGTTGAATCGGCTCGGAGCCGATTTTTTTGTTTCCGACGAAATCCAAAAACTGGAGCAGGCCAAAGCCGTAGTTTTTCCCGGTGTGGGCCATGCCGCAGCGGCTATGGATGATTTGCGGTGCAAAGATCTGGATGTTTGGCTAAAAAACACTAAAAAGCCGGTTTTAGGAATATGCCTCGGTATGCAGCTTTTGTACGAATCTTCTGAAGAGGGCAACTCAACAACTCTCGGAATTATCCCCGGACGCCTCAAAAAGTTTGATTCATCCAAAGCCAAAGTGCCCCACATGGGATGGAACAAATTCAAACCGCTTAAAGAACACCCGATCATTAACGGAATCGGCGAAAAGCAGTTTTTGTATTATGTGCACGGTTATTACGCTCCCACCAATAATCATACACTGGCTACCTGCCACTACATCCAGGATTTTGCCGCCGTTGTGGCGAAAGATAATTTTGTCGGAGTGCAGTTCCATCCAGAAAAATCGGGACAAGTGGGATCGCTTTTGCTGCAGAATTTTTTGTGTATGATTAAATAGCCACGCACAGTCTTCTCTTTTTAGACTTCCTCCTTTCGAACAGAAATAAATCTTATCCTGGGGATTCATTAATCTAATGGGAGTTTCCCATGAGGATTCCTTACGGTGCAATATAAAATCGTTGAATTTGGCAACTAAAACAGTCTCCTTCTTCGAAAGGCTGTGAAAAAATTGCCACGGAAACACTGAAAGACACTGAATTCTCCGTGTTTTTCTGTGCTTCCGTGGCAATAATAAATATTGAAAATTCTGATGCTTTTTGTTTGGTGATTTTCTCAAATTCTCTCGAAGAATGGAAGATTCATATTCCAAATTCTTATGTTAAATTTACTTTATTAAACCGAAGCATTTATTCACAAAAAATTTTTATGAAAATCATCCCTGCTATCGACCTGCTGGACGGCCAGGTTGTACGTCTTGAAAAAGGCGACTATACAAAAAAAACAGTATACAACCACAACCCTATCGATGAAGCCCTGAAATTTAAAACGGCCGGATTTTCACACATTCACATTGTGGACCTGAACGGGGCAAAAAGCGGCCAGTTTGAAAATCTTCCCATCATCCGGCAGATTATTGATGAAGCCGGGCTTTCGGTTCAAACCGGCGGCGGTGTCCGTTCTCTTGCTGATATTGAATTACTGATAGATGCCGGACTGAGCGGGGTAATCTGTTCCTCAATGGCCGTAAAAAAGCCGGATGAGTGGATGGAAGCTGTAAAAAAGTATCCCGATGAAATGATTCTGGGGCTGGACCTGAAAGACGGTAAAATGGCCTACGGCGGCTGGCTGAAAACCTCGGATGAACCGATTGAATATTTTCTGAATCCGATGATTAAGGCAGGGCTTCAAACCGTATTAAGCACTGATATTTCAAGAGATGGCATGCTGAGCGGGCCGAATGTGGAGATGTACAAAGATCTTCGAGAACAGTTTCCACAGCTCAACTGGATTGCCTCAGGTGGTGTTGCCGGGCTGGATGATCTCGTAACACTGCAAGCCCACAAACTATTCGGAGTGGTGGTTGGCAAGGCATATTATGAGGGACACATCCGCCTGGATGAGATGGTTAGCCTCCATATTGAAAACTGAAGTTGTGGATTTTAGCCGAATACACCCTCTAATCGGCTCGAAATATCCAGATTCATGAGCCGAATAATCTCTCTAATTGGTAAAGCTTATTGTTTGAACCTGACTGACAGATGCATAGCGAAATTCCAAATAGATAAGCTTCCAATGTCCACAAAAATGAAAAAGGTGAATTATCTGCTATGCTTGTTTATGTTTAAAAAAACAACAATCAGATACTATGAGCTTCATAATGTATGAAAGGCTGTAAAAACAGAGAATTTTAAATATGAAACTCTCCATTTTACAACCATACTTTTTCCCCTACATTGGCTACTTTCAACTGGTCAATCTGGTTGATACGTTTGTGTTTTATGATGATGTAAATTTTATTCAACGGGGTTGGATCAACAGAAATATTTTACAGCTAAATAAAAAAAAACATTTAGTAACGATTCCTTTAAAAGGAGCAAGTCAAAACAGGCTTATAAAAGAAATAAGAATTAATAATAAACCAGATAAGCTCAGAAAAACCATTGAATTTGCATACAAGAAAGCACCATATTTTAGGTATGTAATGCCAGTCATTGATCAAATATTGGATTTCCAAACAATGCAAATCAGTAAATTGGCAGCATTTTCGGTGATAAAAACCTGCGAATATTTGGGGGTTAATACCAATTTCGAATTCAGCAGTAAGAAATACGCCAACTCAATAAATCTTAACAATAAAGATCGGTTAATAGAAATATGTAAGCTGAATAATACCGACAATTATATTAACCCAATTGGCGGGACTAAGCTCTACGAAAAGACTGACTTCACTGAACATGGTATTAAATTGCAATTTTTGAAACCAAGTCCTATAGAGTATAAACAGTTTGGTAAAGCATTTATCCCTAACCTTTCGATTATTGATGTGATGATGTTCAATAATAAATCTGAGTTACAAGATCTTTTAAATAGCTTCAGCTTGGTTTAAATGGAAAGTCAACTACGTGGTAAAAAACTCCTTTTACTTGGAACAAACATGGCAACCATGGATATTATCAAATATGCACAGTCTATGGGTGTATATGTAATATTAACTGATAATTATGATCCTGCATTATCCCTTGGCAAAAAACTGGCTGACGAATATTGGAATGTTAGTACGGATGAGATAGAAACCCTGGAAAGGTTGTCGCTGGAAAATAAGGTGAACGGTGTTTTTGCCGGAGTCAGCGAGTTTAATATCAAAAACGCCATGACGCTTTGCAACAGGCTGAATTTGCCTTTTTATTGCACCCCGGAACAGTGGAATGCCCTTTGTGAAAAGCATTCCTTCAAAGCGTTATGCAGAGAGTTTGATGTTCCGGTAGTAGAAGAAAAGATTTTTGAAGATAAATTAGACCAAAGCCTAATTAAGGATCTTAGCTATCCCGTGGTTCTCAAACCGGTGGATGGTTCCGGTGGTGACGGGATAAGAGTTTGTTATAACGAGAATGAACTTATTACTGCCTGGCCATATGTGCTTAAGTTTTCTAAGAGCAGAAAAATCCTGCTCGAGCCGTATGTATCAGGACTTGAACTAACCATATTTTATGCCATTCAGAACGGGAAGGTTTTTTTAACCGGAATGAGTGACCGTTACACGCGGCATAAACATGGTAATTTCATTCATATGCCTGTTGCTTATGTGATGCCTTCGGTTTATCAGGATATATACCTGCAAGTGATTGACAGCAAAGTAAAAACAATGTTTGAGTCTTTGAAACTGAAAAATGGAATGATTTTTATACAGGCGTTTGCCAACAACGGCAACATTATGCTTTATGAGATGGGCTACAGGCTTGCTGGCACCCAGGAATACCATATACTCGAACACGAATGTGGGGTGAGTACCATGAAAATGATGGTAAACTATGCCTTAACGAAAAAGGTGAGTGATATGGACATCTTAACCCAAATTAATCCAAACTATTCTCAACATTATTGTCTCATCAATTTTATTGTAAAACCGGGCACAATCGGACAAATGATTGGCACTGAAGAGGCAGCGGCTTATCCTGAGGTAGTTCATTCTGTTTATGAACATAGTCCCGGTGATGTTATTCCTGAATCTGCTCTTGGTACTCTGCGGCAGATTGCATTCAGAGTTTTTGCGAAGGCACCAACAATACATGAATTATCCTGGGTTATGGATAAAATTCACGACACTGTAAGAATTATTTCCGATAATGGAGAGAATATGTTGTTGCCTCCCCTCAATGCAAATGAAATTCAGTATGAAGCATGATTAAATAACTCCACTTCAATTATTGGTGCATGTGGATTTCCTGGACAGTAATTGATCAACCAGTTAAAGTTAAAGCGAAAAAGATTTTTTCTGATTTTTGCACATCTTTATCCAGCTATCTCTTTAATCGATTTTCCGTAAACAATTCCATTTATTTTCTATGATCCGGCAAATGAAACTTGGCAAAACAGAAGTATAGTTTACAGTTTGGAATTTGTGATTTGAAATTTATTATGTTTTTTAGCTGAATTAAGAAGCCTGAGAAATCAAATAGCCGGATTTTTCACCTTGCCCATAAACAGGTTGGCACCGCTTTCCCGCTCGTGGATGATGAATACAAACGGCCTGTCTACAATAATCGATGGCGGCATGGATGTAATTCCAATCCCCACACTGGTTACGGCTGCCGCTTCGGTTCCCTCTTCATCAACCCGGATAAAGGTTTTGTGCTTCACTTCGCTGATATACAGGTTTTGAGGCGAAACATCGGCAATGCCGGTAAAGTCTGCTTTCCATTCATCGAAGGCGAGCTCCATGCCCATCGCTTTCAGGATGTCGTTGTACTCAATTTCGTATTCGAGTTCAAATTTGGGAAGTTGTAAAATTACATCTCTGGAGCCTACAGAAAGGTTTGACCGCCAGTTGTTCAGGTTTTCTGCCGTGATTTTTTCTTCCACAAACCGATCTATGGGTGTTTCAGGATCGTTCGGCATCAACACAGTCATAGAAAAGAGGCTGTCGCCGTAAGGAAGTTCAATCATTTGTACCTCATTCGAAAAATAGGTGGCGAAGCGGCTTTCCTGGTTCATCATGTCTACCCGAACGGTACTGCCGTCCTCAAGCCGGAAATCTCCGGGGCGGGTGTCATCGGTATCAAATGGCCGCAGCCAGTCGCCTTTAAAATAGAGGGCGTTAATCAGGTACATCACCATTTCTGGAGGAATTTCATCAATAATGGTTTCGATGAGGCCTTCAGTATTTTCTCTTACCCAATCGTTGATGACATCAACCGAGGCGGGATCAAGGAAATCCAATTCCTGCACAGTTGCACCGTAGTGATCAGACAGGCGCTCCAGGAAATCTTCTTTCACCGGAAGGCTTAATTCATGCCAGACGGAATTGGCAATTTGCAGAGTTACACTTGGGTCGAGTTCAGTCAACAATTCAATCAGCGATTTAAACGCCTGGTTGATCTCTTCTTTATCCATAGTGTGCAGATGCAGAGTCTCCCTCATCTCTTCGTAGGTTTCTCCGCGGGCACCGTTCAGTGCCATCGAAAGTGCCATCGAAATGCTGAGGGGTGAAATAATTACATTCTCCTCCTCATCATCAAAGACTACCGTATTTCTGAAAATTTCGTAACTGAATTCCTGGTCGGCTTCAATCAGCAATTTTTCGGTGACCGACAGTTCCCTGGGGAGTTCGGCATTCGGGTCATCGGTTCCTGTTACGGAATCATCACAAGAATTGAACAGAAGAAATGCTATTAAAAGGGTTGCAATGGGTGTATATGCAGACATCAGTAATTTATTTAATTTTAGATTTTTCATGTCAGGATAATTTTCGTTGCACTTTTTACCTGATACACATCAAAAAGTTCGAATACCTATCCGGGGGTGTTAAAAATTTCAAAAATTCAAAATTAGTTACAATCAAATTGTGTAATGCCGCCGATAATTGAAAAAAATCTTTTATCTTTTGGGCTTATTAAAGTTATGCTCACAAAAAGAATTATACCATGCCTCGATATTAAAGACGGCCGCACCGTGAAGGGAGTGAACTTCGTTGGCCTTCGTGATGCCGGCGATCCTGTGGAACTCGCCCAGCGATATACCACAGAAGGCGCCGATGAACTCGTATTCCTCGACATTACGGCTACCAAGGAAAAACGAAAGACACTGGTGAAACTTGTTGAGGAAATCGCCAGGCAGATTAATATTCCTTTTACCGTGGGCGGTGGCATCAGAACTGTTGAGGAGATCGCCGATATTTTGAAAGCGGGCGCTGACAAGGTATCGCTGAACAGCTCCATTGTTCGCAATCCCGAACTGCTGACCCGTGCATCGGATGCATTCGGATCACAAGCCATTGTGGCCGCTGTTGATGCAAAGCGAAAGGACGATTCCTGGGAAGTGTATGTGAAGGGCGGCTCCGAACCCACCGGAATCGATGCGTTGGAGTGGATGGTAAAAACCGAGAAACTGGGCGCCGGCGAAATTCTTTTAACCAGTATGGACCGCGACGGCACAAAAGCCGGTTTTGATATAGAACTGCTTCAAAAGGCAAACAGTATCGTAACTATTCCCGTCATTGCAAGTGGCGGCGCCGGAACCATTCAGCATTGCTGTGATGCCGTTTTACAGGGAGATGCTGACGCCGTTCTGGCAGCAAGTATTTTCCACTTCAGAGAAATTGAAATTGTTGATCTAAAAAAAGAGATGAAACAAGAAGGCATCAGCGTAAGAATCTAAACATCAAACAAAAGAAAATGGGCAAAAAAGAATCCGAATTCCTGTATGAGCTGGAAAGGTTGTTAATCAGCCGCCAAAATGAAATGCCGTCAGGCTCTTACACAACAAAACTGTTTGAAGAGGGGATAGATAAAATTGCCCAAAAACTGGGTGAGGAAGCTGTTGAAACGATAATCGCCTCAAAAAACAGTGACCGCTCCGAAATGATCTATGAATCTGCCGACCTGATTTATCACCTGCTCGTGCTGCTCGTTCAAAAAAATATTCCGCTTGATGATGTCATCCGGGAACTGATGAAACGGTGGAAAAAGTAGCAGTTTGTCCCGGAATGCGGGATAATTTTTGAATGCCTGAGAGAAAGCTGCTGTGTATTTTCTCCGGGATTCGAGTGAAGCGATTCCCACGAAGTGCTCATTTTTTGTGCGCGATATCGAAACAAGCCTTTTCAGAAAAGTTGATTCCGCGGTGTCGGGAGCAATTGACAGTTGGCAAATTTGACAACTGTCAATCAACATTTGGCACAAAGGGGATACTTTGGCACTATTAATTACAGGCTGTTTGCGATTTTTCGTTGTTTCAACATTTGGCACAAACGGGACGTTTGCGCCATCACATCAAAACCTAACCTCTCACGACTCATGACTCAAGACTCACGACTAAAAACAAAAACCTATCGAGGTGCCGGATACACGTAATATGCCTCAAAACTCAGCGGTATTCCGATGGCCCAGTACACAAGCAGGAAGATAGTCCATGCAATCAGGAAAATAATGGAGTACGGCAACATCATAGATATCAGCGTTCCGATTCCGGTATTTTTCACATAGCGCTGGCAGAAAACAACCACTAATGGAAAGTACGGAAGCAGTGGCGTGATGATGTTTGACACCGAATCACCAACCCTGTAGGCCGCTTGTGTTAAGTCCGGAGAGATGCCAAGCTGCATCAGCATCGGTACAAAAATCGGGGCAATCAGCGCCCATTTTGCTGAAGCCGAACCCACCAGGATATTGACAAACGCACTTAAAAGAATAATTCCCACAATCGTTACCTGTCCCGGCAAAGCCAATGCCTGCAATCCCTGAGCACCCTTCAGTGCTACCAAAAGCCCGATATTTGACTGGTTGAACGCATCGATGAACAACGCACAGAAAAAGGCCATCACAATGTAGTAACCCATGCTTTCCATCGACTTGGTCATGTTGTCAATCATGTCTTTCGAGCTTTTGTACTTGCCAGAAGCGTAACCGTAAACTACACCGGGTATAAGCAGCAGCACAAATATCAGCGGGACAATAGCCTGCATCAACGGCGCTTCGAAAGAGACGAGTGTCTTTACCTCGGGATCGATCATGTCGGGTCCTCGTAATGCGGAACCTTCAGGAATTGCCCAAACTATCAGGCCGATAATTCCTAATATCATGGCACCCAGTCCATACCAGAATGCACGGCTTTCCCTGGGAGTAACGGTTTCCATCTTGGGCATTTCATCTTCATCGCCATCTACTTCAATGCCCTGAAGGCGGGGTTCCACAATTTTATCGGTTACATACCATCCCACAAAAATGATGAGTAAACAGGAGGCAGAGGTAAAATACCAGTTGTTAATTGGGTTGAGCGAAATTTCGGGATCAAGAATTCGTGCCGCTTCCAGTGTAAAACTCATCAATAGCGGATCGATAGCCGACGGAATAAAGTTGGCTGAAAAACCGCCGCTCACACCCGCAAATGCCGCAGCAATTCCCGCAAGCGGATGTCTCCCGGCAGCATAAAATATTACACCACCCAGCGGAATCACCAATACATAACCAGCATCAGCAGCGGTATGGCTTACAATGGCAATCAAAATCAGCATTGGAGTGAGCAGGGAAGGCGGCGTTTTGCCAAGCAGTTTTTTCAATCCGGCATCAATCCAGCCGGAATGTTCGGCAACACCCACACCCAGCATGGCTACCAGCACAATTCCCAGCGGGGCAAACAACACAAAGGTGTTTACCATATTTGCGAGAAAGTTGGCAAGGTTTTCTCCCGTGAGCATATTATTTACTACCAGTTCATCACCCGTCCTGGGATGAACCTCCCCAAAATCGAAGGGTGAGAGAATTGCCGACAATACCCACACAATCACCAGCAAAATAAAGAAGAGCATGGCGGGATCGGGGAGTTTGTTGCCAGCCTTTTCGATGAAGTTTAGAAATTTGTCAAACAT
>SL_3KL_010_SEDDRAFT_10000147_pt1 | contig 48351 bp, 44 predicted proteins | sample SodLakKL_010_SED_2_FD_10381 | JGI IMG/M metagenome (IMG submission 10381)
TCCACCAACATGAGGTCTTTGAGCCGCATGATGCCTTATCTTTAGCAAATGCAGTATTGTGCTGCCAATGGAAACAGGAGTGCACGTCCATGCCTAGAGTGAAGAGTTCAGTGAAGTCGCGGGAACGCCGCAAAAAAGTTCTCAAGATGGCCAAAGGCTATCGGGGAGGGCGAGGCAAGCTGCTGAGAACGGCCATGGAGACCGTGGATCGTGCTCACAAATTTGCCTACAGGGATCGCAAGGCCAAGAAAAGATCCTTTCGCAGCCTGTGGATCGTGAGGATCAACGCGGCGGCACGTCAGCACAATTTGAGTTATTCCAAGTTCATGAACGGTCTTAAAAAGGCCAATGTCGACATGGATCGCAAGGTGCTTGCAGGATTGGCCGTGTCGGACAGGGAAGCTTTTGCCCGGCTCGCACAGATTGCCAAAGAAGCGGCATAAGGCGCAGCATGGAAGAAGCCATAGGAAAGCTGCTGGAATCGGCATCCCGGGATATTTCTCAGTGCGGAAACGACCTCAGGGAGTTGGATCAGGTTCGTGTGCGCTATCTCGGTCGAAAAGGTGACCTGGCCCAATTGTTCAAGCAGTTGGGCAGCGCATCGGCCGATGACCGCCCCCGCCTGGGCAAGCTCCTCAATGAGGCCAAGGAAGAAATAGAAAGCCTCCTAGCCGGAGCGGTGGAAGAAGGCAAAGACCGGCTGCTGGAAGGACGGCGGGAAGTGGATGTCTCCGTCCCCGGCCGCAGACCCCTGCAGGGCCGGCTTCATCCCATCACACAGACGGCTCTCGAGATAGGAAGAATTTTCAGTAACCTTGGATTTGAAACGGTCGAGGGGCCTGAAGTGGAGCTCGACTATTACAATTTCGAGGCTCTCAATATTCCCCGAGACCACCCCGCCCGGGACATGCAGGATACCTTCTACATTTCCGAGGACGTGGTTCTTCGCACGCATACCTCGCCCATCCAGGTGCGGGTGATGGAAAAGCGCAATCCCCCCATTCGAATCATTGCGCCCGGACGCACCTACCGCTGCGACTCAGATGTCACGCACACTCCCATGTTCCACCAGGTGGAGGGGCTGATGGTGGAAAAAAACATTTCCTTTGGCGACCTCAAGGGCATTCTCACCGTTTTCGTCCACCAGATGTTTGGCCCCCATGTGGGGCTGCGGTTCCGCCCGAGCTTTTTCCCTTTCACCGAGCCCAGCGCCGAAGTGGATATGCAGTGTGTCATGTGTAAGGGGAAGGGTTGCCGCGTCTGCTCCCATACGGGTTGGCTGGAAATACTCGGTTCGGGGATGGTGGATCCGGAAGTTTTCAAAATGGTGGGTTATGATCCCGAAGTTGTGACGGGCTTTGCTTTTGGAATGGGAATTGAGCGCATCGCCATGCTCAAGTTCGGCATCGACGATCTTCGATTGTTTTATGAAAATGACCTCCGGTTTTTGCGGCAGTTTTGAGCCGGGTGCAAGGGGCATCACATTTCCCTGTCCACGCACAGGCTGCCTGCAGGGGGGCCTTGCCTCTTGCCGGCCACCGGCCGCGGCCGCCCTTCATGCCCGACCCCCTTTGATTCGAAAATGGAGAATCGAGTCGCTCACCGGCGCAACTCCCACATGTTCCCCCCTCCAAAGGCGTCGTTCAAGGGCATCAGGATTGGCCATTTCAGCTCCTGTGAGTGCGGAATGATCCTTGTGAGCGTTGGCGGATCTTGCGGAACATGGCCTGAGCCGGTCACCATGTCGGCCCATACGGACTCAACTGTTGCGGGAGCGTTGCCGCCTTCACCTGTGAAGACACAAAGAGGAGAGTTCCCCGTGGCTCGCGTCCAAAATTTCCCTGAGAGAAGGAGACGAGGGATTTTATCATGATCATCAGCTTGAACTGGCTTCGGGAATATGTCCATTTCTCCTTGTCGCTGGATGAACTCGTCCACCGTCTCACCATGGTGGGACTGGAGGTGGAAGGGGTCAGGGATCTGAATCCTTTCTTGAAAAACGTCGTTGTGGGTCGTGTGGAGCAGGTGGTCTCCCACCCCCGTGCCGAGCGGTTGAAGCTGTGCCGTGTCCATGACGGGTCCCGGGATCTTTCCGTGGTTTGTGGCGCGCCCAATGTGCAGGCGGGTCAAAAAGTTGCCCTGGCCCTCGTTGGAGCCCAGCTGGCCAACGGCATCACCCTCCGGGAAACGGCCATTCGCGGTGAACTTTCCCAGGGCATGATCTGTTCACAGGGTGAGCTGGCTCTGGGAAATGATTCAGAGGGCATATGGGTGCTTCCCGCGGACCTGCCTTCTGGAACGCCCCTGGGGGATGCCCTGGACCTGAACGACACCATCATCGAGGTGAGCATCACACCCAACCGCGGGGACTGCCTCTCCATTGTGGGAATTGCCAGGGAAGTGGCCGCCATCAGCGGAACTTCAGTGAAGTACCCCGACTCACGGTTGCAGGAAACGGGCCCTGACATCTCCAGCCTCGCTTCCGTGGCCATCGAAGATGAGATCGCCTGTCCCCGTTATGCGGCCCGTGTTGTGGAAGGGATCAAAATCGGCCCCTCCCCTGACTGGCTCCGCAAACGAATTGAATCGGTGGGTTTGCGCTCCATCAACTCCATTGTGGACGTTACCAACTTCATCCTCATGGAACTGGGACAGCCTCTTCATGCCTTCGACCTGGACATGGTGCGCGAAAACCGCATCGTTGTCCGCAATGCGAGCCAGGGAGAGCGGTTCGTTACCCTCGACGGGAATGAAAGAACACTTCATGATGACACACTGCTCATCTGTGACGGAAAGGGACCCGTTGCCATTGCGGGCATCATGGGCGGTCTGGATTCGGAAATCACGGAAAAAACCACCCGGGTGCTCATCGAAAGCGCTTACTTTCAACCCCTGAGTGTTCGAAGAACGGGTAAAAAGATTGGATTGAGATCCGAGTCCAGCTACAGATTTGAGCGCGGTGTGGATCCCGAAGGAGTGCTTCGCGCTCTGGACCGGGCGGCCCTTCTCATGGCCGAACTGGGAGGCGGCCGCATCGCCAGGGGGCGTATCGATGTCTATCCCACTCCCGCTCCGGTGCCCAGTCTCAGCCTTCGTGTCAAGCGTACCAATGCTTTTCTGGGAACAGGCCTCACCATTGAAGAAATGGGCGACGTGCTCGCCAGCATCCAAATGAAGGTGACTCAGGAAAGCGAGGATCTTCTCACAGTGGAGCCCCCATCCTTTCGATCGGACATCACGAGGGAAGTGGACCTCATGGAGGAGGTGGCCCGGCTTGTTGGATACGACCGCGTTCCCGTCACATATCCCAGGGTTGAGCTGGTTGGGGCTGGAGTTGACCCGCACATGGAGGCTCGGCTGAAAACCAGGGAAACATTGAAGGCCGCCGGTTTTTTTGAGGTCATCAATTATGCGTTCATTTCCCACGGCTCTCTCGTCAAACTGGGTTTTCACCCCGAAGATGAAAGGTTGAACGTTGTCCGGGTCATGAATCCTCTGAGCGAGGACCAGGGCGTCATGCGGACCAGCCTGGTTCCTGGAATTCTGCAGACAGCNCTCCACAACCTGGGCCATCGCAATGAAAATCTCAGGGTGTTCGAACTCAGCAAGGTTTTTCTGCCCAGGGAAGGGGAAGCTCTCCCCCATGAGCCTCATCATGTGGCGGGACTCATGACGGGCAGGCGGAACCCCCATCTCCTGTACGGCGCTGAAGAGGAGGTGGACTTTGCCGATGTGAAAGGCGCTGTGGAANTGGCATTGGAACCTTTCAATGTGAAAGATGTTCANTTTNTGCCCAAAGATTTGCCCCCCTACCTGCATCCTCGTGAAGGGGCCACCATCCATTGCGGNCTNGAGAAGATCGGGGCTTTGGGCAGGCTGCATCCCAGGGTGGGGGAAGCNTTCGATTTCAAGAAACCCATTTATCTTTTTGAAATGGATTTCGATAAACTTTTTGCCTTGCGTGCAGAAAGAAGCCCCTTTTCTCCGTTGCCGAAATATCCTTCCATCGGCAGGGATATGGCACTGGTGGTGGATGAAGGCGTGCCCGTTCAGGCACCCCTGGATTTCATGGAAAGCATCCGGGAGCCGCTCTTAGAAAACGTGGAAATCTTCGATATTTACGAGAGCTCTCAGCTTGGCCGCGGAAAGAAAAGTGTGGCTTATCGTTTCATCTATCGCGCACCTGATCGCAGCCTCACCGACGAGGAAGTGAACGAGTTGCATGCAACGCTGGTCAAGCGGGTTTTGTCGCGCTTCAATGCAACCTTGAGATAGGGTAAGGGGTTATGGATCCCCAGGAAAAGCGTTCTCAAGATGGAGAGGGAGCTTCCAAAAAGCACCCCTGCCGCATCTCCTTTGTGTGGGACAGTGAGACCCGAAGAGGAACCGCCTATCATTTCAGTGAAAAAGGCATCCTGGTCTTGTGCTCCCGGCCCGCCCCCCTCAAAAGCAAGCTCAAACTCCAAGTGCTCATTCCCGGGTTGAAGCATGTCCTCAACCTGGAAGGAGAGGTGGTGTGGACCAATGTCCACGGTCATGCGGATTCCGCATCCCCTCGGGGAATGGGCGTCAAGTTCACGAACCTGGAAGCGGATCAGGAGCGTCTGCTGCTTGATGCTGCTGACCGCTGCGGTTCCAGTCGCAGCCCCTACCGCTGCTATTATGAATGATTGGCGGCCCCAATGAGCCAATTCCTTTTACTCCTGGCACCGCCGGGATTCTCGAAGTTTTTTTCCCTTTGGCCCCGGGGACCGGGTTTTCCATTGAACGTCAGGATCTGATTGCCTCCGCGTGAGCATTAGGGAAAATCTGCCTTGAATATCCTGGAAATTCTCCTGGTGGCCATCGCGTTGGGGTGCGATGCCTTTGCCGTAGGCATGGGGGTCGGCACTCGATTCTGTTCGCCAAGGCAGGTATTCCGCCTTTCTTTCCACTTCGGCCTCTTTCAGTTTCTCATGCCTCTCCTGGGGTGGTATTTGGGAAGCAACCTGAGCGGCATTGCTCTGCAATGGGGACCCTGGATTGCAGCGGGCCTGCTTTTTTTCATTGGAGCGAAAATGGGCTACGGGAGCTTCCAGACAAAGGAAACGGAATCCTGCGAGGTTGCCGATCCCACACGGGGACTGAGNCTGGTCATGCTTTCCCTNGCCACATCCATGGATGCCCTGGGGGTTGGCATCAGTTTTGGCATCATAGGACAAAACCTGTTTCTTTCGGCACTTTGCATCGGCGTGGTGGCCGCTGCCATGACCTGGATCGCAATGAAGCTGGGAAATCGATTGACACAGCAATTTGGCCGGCGCATGGAAATGGTGGGTGCCATCATTCTCATTGCCATTGCGCTGAGACTGCTTTTCATGTGAGGTGAATCTTCCCATGGCCGCACGCCTTGAAATCGCATTGAAAAAACACTTGTTCGACCCCGAGGGGGCCAGCCTTCGCCGAAAGATTCATGATTATTTCGGCTGGCGGGTGGACCAGGTTCGAGTCATTCATGTGCTGACCTTGGACACAGACCTTTCCAGGGAAGAGCTTGAACTCGTACGCAAGGAGCTTTTCACCAATCCGGTCACCCAGGAATCTTCCTGCAACACCTTGGCCGGAGACTTTCACTGGGCCATCTGGGTTGGCTTCAGACCCGGTGTCCGCGACACGGCGGGCAGCGTCGCCATTGAGGCCATATCCGACCTTCTGGGACGCACGCAGCCACCTCAAAGTGCCGTTTACACCTCCCGCATCTACCTGCTCAAAGGCGATTCGCTCCACAATGACCAGGTGGAGACCGTGGCTCGGGAACTTCTGGCCAATGACATCATCCAGCAATGGCGAATATTTTCCCCTTCCCAAATGGATCCCCGAGAGGGGATTGGAATCGTCATTCCCAAGGTGGTTCTGGAGCACAGGCCCGCGGTGGAGCAAATACCCATTCCCTCCGACGAAGCCCTGCTGGAGCTGAGCCGGGCGAGAAACCTGGCCCTCAATCCCCAGGACATTCCAGTCATCAGGAACTATTTTAATCGCCCGGAGGTCCTTGGAAGCAGAGCGAAGCAGGGTCTTGCACTTCCCACCGATGTGGAACTGGAAGCCATCTCGCAGGCGCGCAGCGACCACTGCAATCACAACACCTTTCGGGGTAAATTTTTATACGAGGATGTCCACAATGGCCAGACCATGGTGGTGGACAATCTGTTCAAAACATGCATTCAGGCGCCCACCCTCTCCCTTCAGAGTCAAAATGACTGGGTCGTCTCTGTTTTGTGGGACAATGCGGGGGTCGCCCGCTTTGACGATGAGCACAACTATTCCATCACGGGAGAGACCCATAACAGTCCTTCCAACATGGAGGCCTATGGGGGAGCCTTGACAGGCATCGTGGGCATTTACCGGGACATCATGGGCACGGGCAAAGGGTCGCGCCTCATCGCCGGGCTCTACGGGTATTGTGTGGGGCCGAGGGATTATGACGGGAAACTGAAACCCCACCTGCATCCCAGGCGTCTCCTGGATGGCATCGTGGAGGGGGTCCGTGATGGGGGCAACAAGCACGGTGTGCCCACTCCCTTTGGAAATCTTTTTCAGCATCCGTCTTTCCTGGGCAAGTGCCTCGTCTTTGTGGGCGCCCTCGGCATCATGCCCAAAAAGGTGCTGGGTGAACCCACAGAGGAGAAAAAGTGCCGCCCGGGGGACCTGATCATCATGAGCGGCGGGAGAGTGGGAAAGGATGGCATACACGGCGTCACGGCTTCCAGCGAAAGCTATTCGGAGCACACGCCCGCAGGGCATGTGCAGATCGGCGATCCCTATACGCAAAAGAAGATGCACGATTTTCTCCTGGAAGCCCGCGATGAGGGGCTCATCACCTTCATCACCGACAATGGGGGAGGCGGCCTGTCGTCCTCCATCGGAGAATCCTGCACTTTCGCCGGGGGGGCTCATGTGGAACTGGAAAAAGTGCCCTTGAAATATGAAGGGCTGGATGTGTGGGAGATTTGGGTTTCCGAATCCCAGGAACGCATGACGGTGGCTGTTCGACCGGATCATCTGGACCGCTTCATGGAGCTTTCGCGCATGCACGAAGTGGAAAGCACGGTCATTGGCCGCTACGAGGGGACGGGCAAACTGCACCTGACCTATGAGGGAAAGACCTGTGCCTTCCTCGATTTGAGCTTTTTTGCCGAGGATTTTCCCCAGTGGGAATTTGAAGCGCAATGGGTGCCCCCTGAGGTGAGGGGGTTGTGTGAGCCTGTCCTGTCTGAACCGGCCGACCTCGGAGCCCTTCTGCACCACCTGCTGGCACGTCCCAATGTCTGCTCCAAAGAATGGATTCAGCGCCAGTACGACCATGAAGTGCAGGGAACCAGCGTGGTGAAACCTCTTGTGGGCCGGGGAAGGGATGTGCCCGGCGATGCCGTGGTGCTGCGTCCCGTCCTTGAGAGTTCCAGGGGCCTGGCTGTGGCCCAGGCATTGAATCCCACGTACTCGGCGGTGGACACCTATCACATGGTTGCCGCAACCATCGATGAAGCCCTGCGGCGATTGCTCGCCGTGGGGGCCGGACTGGCTGAGGTGGGGGGCGTGGACAACTTCTGCTGGCCCAACATTCAATATGATCCCGTCCAGAATCCCGATGGCAAGTTGAAGGCCGCCCAACTGGTGCGAGCCAACTGGGCATTGAGGGACCTTTGCCTGGCTTATGGCATTCCTCTCCTTTCGGGGAAAGACAGCATGTATGTGGATGGACATCTTATGGGAGATTTTGGGGTGCGCCATAAAATCTCGGGCCTTCCCACCATGCAGTTCACCGCCACGGGGATTGTTCCTGAGGTCAGTTACTGCCAAACCATGGAGGTCAAGGTTCCGGGAGATCTTGTCTATCTTCTCGGCCACACCTGCGATGAACTGGGGGGGAGTGAATACTACGATGCCCTGGGGTATGTGGGACTCCATGTGCCCGTGGTGGATGTGCACGAGAATCTGCGTCTTTACAGGGCCCTGGAGACATCCATCGCCCAGGGGCTGGTTGCATCCTGTCATGGAATCTACCGGGGCGGGCTGGCGGTGCATGCTGCCATGGCCGCTTTTGCCGGGGAACTGGGAATGACCCTGGATCTCAGCGGGGTTCCACAGGCGCACAGGGAGTCACAGGCTTCTCCTGGGAAGGATTCTTTTGGTTTCTCGTGCACCACGCAAAAGGCCCTGGGGATTTTAAGCGATCACAGGCTGCTTTTCAGTGAATCTACCGGACGATTTCTGGTGACCGTGAAGCCTGAGAACCGGGAGCGGTTTGAGGAACTCCTTGAAAAGCTTCCCTGGGGTCTTCTGGGTGAAGTGACCGACGGAACTTCTCTTAAAATGGTGGGTCTGGATGGATCCTTGCTCATGGATGAGCCGGTGATGGGCCTCAAGCATTCGTGGCAAAAAGGCTCTCAATAAAGCTTCAGGAGTCAACAATGAGTACTGTGCGTGCTCTCGTCCTGACGGGATTCGGATTGAACTGCGACCTGGAAACGGCTCACGCTCTTCAAGCAGCAGGGGCTCAAGTGGATCGGGTTCACCTGAATGAACTCAGTGAAGGGGAGAAAAAGCTTCATCATTATCAAATATTTGTTGTGGGAGGAGGATTTTCCTGGGGTGATGAGCATGGTGCCGGCGTGATCATGGCCATGAGAATCAAACACCGGCTGCAGGAGGATCTGCTGGCCTTCATCGGCAATGGGGGCCTGGTGCTTGGCATTTGCAACGGTTTTCAGGTCCTGGTGAACCTGGGCGTTCTGCCGGGCTTTGACACGGGAAGTTTCCGGCGCGAAGTTGCTCTCATCGGAAACGATTGTGGACAGTTTCGAGACCAATGGGTCAATCTCATTCCCAACACTTCGTCTCCCTGCGTGTTCACCCAGGGCTTGGAAAACATGGAAATGCCCATTCGACACGGTGAGGGAAAGTTTTTTGCGGAGCCGGGCATTTTGGAGCGCTTGAGAGAAGGAAACCAGGTCATTCTCACCTACGCCCGAGTTGAAGGAGGCCCTGCAAAAGGGGAGTTTCCCTTCAATCCCAATGGTTCCCTGGAAGACATCGCTGGAATTTGCGATCCCACAGGTCGCGTGGCTGGTTTGATGCCCCATCCCGAAGCCTATATTCATGGGACCAATCATCCCGACTGGACGTACTTGAGAGAAAAACTTGGGCGTCAAGGCAGGCCTTTTCCCCATGAGGGTGCGGGGATTCTCCTTTTTCGCAATGCTGTGAACCATTTTGCCTGAGGCTGTCAGGAGCATGGCCCTCTGTGCCATCCGCCCATGGTGAGTTCCCTGCGCGGAGGAAGCCATGCTCCATTGCCAGCAAAAGGTTTGAATCCATGGCACAAAAGTTACGCCTGGCCGTGCTCCTCTCGGGCAGCGGAACAAATCTGCAGGCCCTTCTGGACAGATCGGCATCGGGAACACTCAAGGCTCAAGTGGCGGTGGTTGTGAGCGACCGCCCCGGCGCTCACGGACTCAAAAGGGCAGAACTGGCAAACATACCCACTCGAATCATTGACTACCGGGCCCTGATGGAGAAGGGACGGGACGAGTGGGAGCGTCTGCAGCTTCCCGTGGATTTAAGGGAGCTGGATGAGGCTCAGCAGATCCTTCATTTCCCTGATGTTTCAAAACGCCTGGGGCGCCTTGCGGGAATGGTCCTTGCCGAGGATGAAATGATCAGGCACCTGAATGCCTTTCAGCCCGACTGCATTGTTCTGGCAGGGTTCATGAGGCTTCTCAGTCCCTATTTCCTCAGGCATTACAACAGGGATGGCGCATGGAGAGTGCTCAACATCCATCCGTCACTCCTGCCTGCCTTTCCCGGCCAGCGTGGGTACGAAGACACGTTTGATTATGGGGTCAAGTGGGGTGGGGTCACGGTGCATTTTGCCGATGAAGGAGAGGACACGGGACCCATTCTTGCCCAGGCCGTCTATCCCGTATGGCCCGATGATGACCTGGATTCCCTGCGAAAGCGCGGCCTCCAGCTGGAATATGCCCTCTATGCGCAGTGCATCAACTGGCTGGCTTCGGGCCAGGTCCGCTTTTTTGAGTCCTCCCATGGAAGGACCATCGTCAAGATCATCGACCCAAACTACCCAAGGATATTAAAGGATTGGGCCATCTCCGCCTTTTCGGGTAAAACATGACCGCCCTTTTACGGCAACCGCCTGACTCAGGGGCCTTCTCCGGCACCTTATTATGAAGCGCGGCAGATTTGCAGGCCGATCATGGTGCCCTGCGCTCTGCACTTTTTTGATGGTGAGGACATTGAGCGATCTCCGCCTGCTTTTCTTCCATCTCCTGCTTGGTGCGAAAAGTCCAGCTGGAGGGATCTGAAAAGCAATAAACTGCCAGCTCACAGGATTTGCATTCTTTCATTCCATACCCTTTGGGCGGCCCTGGCGGCCGTTGAGAATTTTTTCCATCTTCATGANGATGGAGAATGATTCAAATACTCCTTCCATTCTATGGGTAGAAGATATTTTTTCCTGTCGTTGCATTCTTTGCATGCGGGGACGAGATTTCCCTTTATGGACCGGCCATGGCGAATGAGGGGCACCACATGGTCCATGGTGAGTTCACGGGCGGGCATCTTCTGTTGACAGTAGTGGCATATGCCTCGGGATATCTGGCGCTGCCACCATTGGGTCTTTCTCAGGCTCCTGGCTTTTTCTTTTTCGCGCCGTATGTGTTCGGGTGATGCGGTTTCCAGGAAATATGTTTCCATGAAATAACAAATGGTCTCTGTTCAGGGGTTCTTGTGTTGGAAAAGAGGGGCAGGGCGGGATCTTCAGAATCCTGGAATTCCCCGCCCCTCTGTCATGGAGCCTCTATTTGAGTGCCGGCAAGAAGAGTCTTCGCTGTTTATGGAGTTCCGGGAGCCCTCAGTGCCACATAAAAGGTGTTTTGGCCCCGTTTGATGAGAAGCAGGAGTGTCTCGCCCTCTTGGGGTTTGGTCACGGCCTGGTTGTAGTCTCTCATGTTTTGAATCCTCTGCCTGTTGATCTCCTGAATGAGATCTCCCGTGCGAATGCGACCTTCTGCAGCAGGGCTTCCCGGTGCCACGCCGGTCACCACCACACCCGTTTCATTCCGGTCCCACCCAAACCGCTGGGCCATCTCAGGGGTGAGGTTCTGAACGCTCAAGCCCCAGGCAGCCTCCTCCTGCACGGCCTCAGGTTCCTGAGTATCGTCGGGCATGGTTCCTATGGTCACCCTCACTCTCTCCCGCGTTCCATTGCGAAGGACCTGCAGGTTGGCTCTTGTGCCGGGTGTTGTGGCGGCTACCATGCGGGAAAGCCCGTTGGCATTTTCCACCGGTTTTCCCTCGAAGGTCAGAACCACATCTCCCCTTTGGAGATCGGACTTGTCAGCAGGGCCCTCGGGCACGATGTCGGAAATGATCACCCCCTTGGTCTCCGTGATCCCGAAGGATTGGGCCAGTTCGGGAGTGATGTCCTGAATCATCACTCCGAGCCATCCCCGAACGACCTTTCCCGCTTTCAGTTGAGGAATGAGTTCGTTGGCCACATTGACGGGAATGGCAAATCCTATGCCCTGCCCCTGGGCCACGATGGCCGTATTGATGCCCACCACCTGGCCTTTCATGTTGAAAAGGGGTCCGCCACTGTTCCCCGGATTGATGGCCGCATCCGTCTGGAGAAAGTCGTCATAGGGTCCCGCACCGATGACACGGCCCTTGGCACTGATGATGCCGGCAGTGACGGTGTTGCCCAGACCAAAAGGATTCCCCACGGCCATGACCCAGTCTCCCACACGCAATTTGTCCGAGTCACCGAGAACGGCCGCTTTCGGGAAATCGGCATCGGGCTTCACCTGGATCAGAGCCAGGTCCGTTTTCGAGTCCCGGCCGACGACGGTGGCTTCGTATTCTTTGCCCCTTTCCGTTCGGATCCGTATCTCGTCAGCTCTTTCCACCACGTGATTGTTGGTGATGATCAATCCCTCCTTCTCATCGACGATGAATCCCGAGCCCAGCGCACTGCGGCGGCTTTGTTCCTGGGGCATCTCGCCACCGAAAAAACGTCTGAAAAACTCATCGCCGAAAAACTCGCGAAAGGGGGAGTTGGGTCCGAAAAAGGGCTGCATGGGAGATTCTCTGACCACCTGGGTTGTGGAAATATTGACCACGGCGTGGTTCACCTGATCAGCCAGGTCCGCAAATGAAGGGGGGCCTTGAACGCCTGCCCCCCGCGAAGATGCGTGGCCGGAGTTGGGAGCCAAAGCCATGCATGCTGTGAACAGGACGGAGAAGAACAGCAGCTTCCAAATTTTTTGCACCCATTGTGGTGATTTCATTCAAAACCCTTTCAATCTGGTGTTGAGGTTCGCTCTTTCGAGAATAGTTTATGTGCGAATGCTTCCATTTGACGCCATCTCAAGGTAGCGCTTGCCTTTTGACGCTGCCCTCTGACGTTGCCCGATGATGTGGCAAAAGAAGTGCCGGGGCTACTTCCATGCCCCGGCCAAAAGTGTTATAGGCTAAAATAATCGAAATTGGTAAAAAAGCAACCACATAAGTCTTTTTCAAAGAGGAGGCGAAAGCCGTGCCCAGTGAAAGATTGAACCTGATAGAAGCATGCGATCGGGCAGTTCACATCATATCCAATGCGCAGGACATGGAAAGATTGTACAAGCGGGCTATTCAGTGTCTCGGGGCGGGAGAATTGCGCCTGGGGATTCTCAACATGGCCTCGGAAGCCATCAAGGACGAAGCATTGCGCGAAGAGGTCTTCATCAGTGACGAGAGCATGCTGAGCTTTCTATGCGGCATCTGGATTCAGTTTCTCCTCACGGAAATCGCGGGTGTTAAAAAAGAAAAGTTGAACAGTCTTGCTGAAAACTTGTGTGAAACACTCGGGCACAAAAAACAGATTCACTGAATCAATGGCGGGCGTTTCAGGCTGGTGAGGCATCAATGGTCGTGGCTTGTGGTTTTTAACTGTTGCGGATTGTTGTCAATTGAGGCCTTGCGGCTGTATTGTTCAACGGATACGTTCCCTCCCGGCAGAGCCCTGAAAAGCTCCGCCGCCTCCTCATAGCTTCTCATGGCTGCTTGCACCTGCACTTGGGGTTTGTGGTGAATTCCCTGGTTCAATTCCATTTTTTCAATGTGGATGCGCGTGGCCACATGAGACAGTTTCGGAAGAAGAGAACTCACGGTTTCATGCTTCACCTGGATGAGAAAAACCATGGTGTTCGGCCAGGTGAATGCGTTGTCCCACACCACGTCAAAAAGCTGCTGCGGTTCCAGAGAATATCTTTCATGGATGTCTTTGCAGCTTTCATGGTGTAGTGTGATGCCCCTCTCGCTGATGGTGGCCACCAGGTGATCCTGGCCCGGAAAGGGATTGCAGCAGCGGGCGAATTTGTGGATGGCGCGGTCCAGTTCACGGATGAGAATGTGGTGGCGCTGCTCCCTGGAGGCGCCGGGTTCCGTATCTTTTTCCGAATCCGATTCATGAGGGTCTGGCGGTGCGAGATAGTAGGCGATCAGGCTCGGTCTCAGCAGGTCCTGGCCAATGCGGACATAGAGTTCGGAAAGGTCTTTCACGTTGAGGAATTCCAGCATGAGCGCGGCGTTTTCCTCGTGGAGCACACTGTCCGAAAGTCCGTGACGGGCAAGCTCCTGTGAGAGAATCTGTTTCCCCACATCCAAAGCATGGCGCGATCTTTTCCTCTGCAACAGCCTGTTGACGGCCGTGCGAGCCTTGGGGGTCTTGCACCGTTCCTCGAGGGAGGGGTCCACGTCAACCTGTTCCGTTGAAGTCACAACTTCCACCGTGTCTCCGTCTTTCAGGGTCTGCCAGGGATCCACCCATTCATTGTTCACCCTTGCTCCGGCGCAGTGATCGCCCAGATCCGAGTGAATTTTGTAGGCAAAATCAAGGACCGTGCTGTCTGCGGGTAAAAAGTAAATGTCGCCCTTGGGGGAGTAGGCGAATATTTCTTCCGCCGCGGACAGCTTGATGAGGGCTTTTCTCTGAACTCCCGCGCCCCCATATTCTCCAATGCTTCTCAGGAGTTCGCTCACATCCTGCCAATGCTCATCGGTCATGGGGTTTTGTGAATCCCATTCGCTGAGAATGCCGTATGCGGCCCAGTAATCCATTTCAGGAGTTCGGATTTTCACGAGAAAGTTCTGTCCTTTCAAATGAATCCGCACATGGAGGCTCTGGTAGCCGTTGCTCTTGGGGTTGGCGATGAAATCCCGGATGGTTCTGGGAATGGGGGGGAAGGTGGTGCACACCACACCGAGAGCCCCGTAGCAGCTGAGGACTTCCTGTGTGTCCAGGATGAGAGCGAAATCCACGAAATTTTCGGGGAAGTTCGGGTCCAGCGTGCGCTTGAGGGGATCATAGTAGCTTCCGAGACCCTTGGGGCGGGGTCTGATGGTCACGCGATAACCCGCGTCATGAAAGGCTTTCTGTAATTTTTCTTCTATCTCCACCACCTGTGGCCCGTTGCGCGCTTCTTTGATCTGTTGAAGAATTTTTTTGCTCTTGCGGGGATAGAGGAAAGAGAGGGCCAGGTGGTAGAGCTCCCTTTTCAGAGAGAACATGTTGAAACGGCCCGCGATGGGCGCGTACACTTCCAGTGTTTCCTGGGCAATGCGCTGCCTCTTGGACATGGGCAGAAAGTGCAATGTGCGAAGGTTGTGCAGCCTGTCCGAGAGCTTGATGATGAGGACTCCAAGGCGTCGGCTGGCCGTCAGGAAGATCTTGCTGTGGGTGAGGTCCTTGAGGCTTGCCCGGTCCATCTGAGTGCGGGCAAGCTTGGTGCAGCCGTCGACCAGTTCCGCAACGGCATGCCCGAATTGTTTGCGAATGTCCTGCAGCTTGATGGCGGGAATATCTTCCACAACATCGTGCAGCAGGGCGGCGGAAAGAAGGATGGGATCCCGGAAACCGAGTTCCCGGACCATGATTTCAACGACACTGCAGGGGTGGCTGATGTAGGGTGCTCCCGATTTGCGGATTTGCCCCTCATGAAGCCTGTGGGCAAAGTCAAGCGCTTCAAAAAAAATTTGGTTTTCTTCCTGTTCGGGATTCAGGTATGTTGATATACGATCCTTATAGGATTCCATGTCAAACATCTGCCGATGACGCTTCTTGATGGGCGCACTCTGGGCTTCCGCTTGGCCCTGCCTGGCGTGAAAAGGTTGGTTCATGTCCACCCCACTGTGTGATTGAAATTTTCAATATTTTAACATAATAGAATAAGCGCTTCTTAACAAGGATTGTGAATGGCTGAGGGTGCCCTTCCGTGGATCCCCTCTGTCCATGCCCGCAGGCGGTGCCGCTGAATTGGGATATCCTGTGCGGTTCTGCTCCGTCACCCGCTGGCAGAAGGGATACATAAAAAGTTTTGAAAAGACGGGATTCTCCTTTTTCGCCGGAATAATGAGGTGAAGGGCTTTTCACATGGTGTGAAACAGGTTGAGCAAGCGGCGTTGCCGGCTGCTGCGCTCCAGCCTGGAGAGGCAGGGGGGAGTGCTCGGCCCGGAATCGGGAAGGAGATGGAGGGTCTCCGATCCCTTGGAGATGAGGGGAATTCAGTGGTTCCACGGCCCGTTTAGGAACGCCGGGCAGTCCTTTTGGTCTTTTGTGAAATGGCCCTGGTGTTCAAGAAATCAGCTTGACATTGTTTGCACAATCTGTTTCTTTGCAGCTTCTGAAAGAATGAAAATGGGGCAAATATCGCGCATTGTGTGTGAAATTTGGAGGCGACATGCCAAAGCCGGACAACAAAGAGTTTTCACCCCGCATCCATGACAGCCCTTCAGGCAGTGCGCCCAATGCACATGAGCGCATGGAATCCTTTGCAACCTCTCACCGGCGGCTGAGAGGCGGCACCTTCCTTCTCCTGTCCACCATCTTCCTCATTTCCATCCTCGTTTTAAGCGCCTTTTTCATCTATAAAACCAATTCCATCCTGCGTGAACGGGCTGAGCTTCGCCTTGCGGCACTGGTGGAAAGCCGGAAAAACGTCCTTGATCTTTCCATGCGGGAGACCCTCGTCGATCTGTTCAGTCTCGTGAACAGGGATCATTTTTTTGAGCTCAGCCCCGAATCCATGGAGAGGGAATTCCTTGATTTGATCGCTGCAAGAGATTTTTTCGCGGGCATGGGGTTCATCAATGCAGATGGAATCCAGACGGCCTATGCGGGACCTGCCCCTCAGTTGCGCCATAAAGACTACAGCGATGCAGCGTGGTACCGGGACCTGATTCATCAAGAAAAACCCTATATAGTGACCGATCTTCTCCTGGAGGAGCATCAGCCCCATTTTGTCATTGCTTTAAAGGGGATTGTGGAGGGAAGAACCGTGGTGGTTCGCGCCACCCTCTATCCGGACAAGCTGGTGGATATGGTGCAGGCGGACCCTGAAGGGGAGAGGGTTCGAGGATTTCTCGTGAACCGCCATGGGTGGATTCTTGCCGGGGATGCGGACTTGGGGGAATCCCTTCAGCCCGCTCCCTATGTTCCGCCCCAAGAAAAGGAGGCGGATGTTGTACTGATGGAGTGGGAAGGTGATTCCATGCTCACCGGTCATGGGTGGCTGGAGACATTGCCCTGGAGTGTGGTCATGCTCCAGCCTGAGGGGGTGGCTTTCCAGGCGGCGCATGCCCTGCGCAACACGGTCATCATCGTCTCCCTTATTCTCTTTGGGGTGGGCATGCTTGTGGTGTGGTTCATCGTCAACCGCCTGTTCACCGCCTTTCGTGCCCTGGACCAGGAAATGGGCGAACTCAAGGGTCAGCTCTACCACGCGCACAAGATGATTTCCGTGGGACAGCTGGCAGGTGAGGTGGCCCACGAAATCAACAATCCCCTGGCAATCATCGACTCGGAAACGGGTGTCATTCAGGACATGCTTGATCCTCAAATGGGCCTGGATTCCTCCCCGGAAGCCATCCGCAAGGAGCTTGACGAAATCAACAAAGCGGTGAAGCGGGCCAAGGGCATCACCCGGAAGCTCCTGAGCTTTGTTCGCAAGACGGAGATGAGGCGCGTGGAAAGCGACGTGAACCACCTGCTGGACGACATGGTCTCGGGCATGAAGGAGCAGGAGTTCAGGGTATCGGGAATCAACCTGGTCAAAGAATATGCCGAAGACCTGCCCCGGCTGTATGTGGATCCCGATCTGCTGCAGCAGGTTTTCCTGAATCTCGTGAACAACGCGGGGGACGCCGTCGAAAAAGGCGACACCATCACCCTGGCAACGGCCACGGAAGGGAATTGGGTGGCCGTCACCGTCTCGGACACGGGCAAAGGCATGACTTCTGACCAGGTTGAAAAGATCTTCATGCCCTTCTTCACCACCAAAGAAGCAGGAAAGGGCACCGGCCTCGGTCTCCCCATTTGCCTGAACATCATCGAAAGCTTTGGGGGGCGGCTGGAGGTGCAGAGCGCTCCGGGGGCCGGTTCCTCATTCAAGGTGCTGCTGCCTTTATCAGACAGGTCCCCTGACGATAACGGAAGGGCAGTTGTTTCTTCAAAGGCATGAAAGTGCCGGGTCTTGAAAACAAGGACCCATCATGTCTCGAGGTGCCGGGCTTTTGCAGGGCGCAGAAGAAGGCGACAGTGCCTGCAGGATTGACCGATGGCTTTTAGGCGACCGCTGGATTGGTCGTTGTTTGATGATAACGCAGTGTTCAATTCCAACATCTTTATCACGCACAATTATCATTTTTTTGGAGGGTGACAATGGCTGAAAATGAAAAACCAACTTCCGGTGAAAAACCGAGCACTGTGCCAGCGAGTGAAGGGGACGAGGTTCAACTTGTCGGTGGGGCAAAGCCGAGAATTCTCCTTGTGGACGATGAGGATCAGTTTCGAACCTCTCTGGCCAAAAGGCTGGCCGCACGGGGGTATGATGTCATCGATGTGGACAACGGCGAAGATGCCATGCGGGCTCTTCGTCACCAAAACCCTGAAGTGGTCGTGCTCGACCAGAAAATGCCCGACATGTCGGGCATTGAAACCCTGAGGGAGCTGAAAAACATCAATCCTGATGTTCAGGTCATCATGCTGACCGGTCACGGCAGTGTGGAGTCCGCTCGCCTGACGGGAAAGCACGATGTCTATGCCTACATGCAAAAGCCCACGCCCGTGGAAGATCTGATTGAAAAGATCGAAGATGCCCGCCAGGAGCACCGCTATGCCCTGAGGCGCTCTGAGGCGCCCCATGTGGAGGAAAAGGGNTTCAAAGCCTGGTTTTTNGGTGTCGAGGGCATGCGGCCCGGATTCATCATAATAGGCGCCATACTCTTCCTGACCATGTTTTTCATGCCCGCTCCCGAGAGGCTGCAACTCCTCCTCACGACTGAAAAAGGTGGTCCCCAGGGTGAGCTGATCCTTGGATATGCGGCCCACCGCCATATGCAGCCGGGGCAGACCGTCGCCGAATTTTATGGCCAAACTGCCCGCCTGGGTCTCACGGGGGAAGCCCTCAATCAAGCGACCTTTCAACGGGCCAAGGTCATGGTTGGCGTGTTGATGGTGGCGGCCCTTTTCTGGGCCACGGGAGCCCTTCCCATCGGTATAACCGCCTTGCTGGTGGCGGTTTTCATGTACTGGTTCCAGGTGCTCCAGCCCAACGACGTGGCCAAGGCTTTTGCCACCGACGCCGTGGTCTTCATATTCGGTGTCCTAGCCATGGCGGCGGCCATCGGCAAAACGGGGCTCGACCGGCGCATCGGACTGCTTCTCCTGGGGCCGAGCACGACACTCAAGCGCATGTGCCTCATCTTTGCTCCGATGGTCGCTGTGTCAGCCTCTTTCCTTTCGGAGCATGCCCTCATCGCTTTTATCGCTCCCGTCTTCATGATGGTCTACATGGGTGTGATCAAGGCGGGCAACATCAGCAAAGACAAGGCCCTGGTGGTCATCATGCTCCTCACGTTGAACTATGCGTGCAACGTGGGCGGACCGGGCTCCCCCGCCGCGGGCGGCCGGAACGCCATCATGATCGCCATTCTGGGAGACTACGGAATCACCGTCACCTTTGGACAGTGGGTGATGTACGGCCTGCCCTATGTTCCCGTGATGGCCCTCATCGTGGGAGCTTATTTTTATCTCTGGGGCAGCAGAAACGTGGTGATGAAAGACATCAACATCTCCGCATCGGTCAGGCGGGAATCGGAAAAAATCGGAAAGATGACCATGGACGAGTACAAAACCGCCGTGGTTCTCGTTCTCCTCATCTTCACCTGGTCTGCCTTTTCCGGTACATTCGGTATGGGGGGGCCTGTTATTCTCGCACTGGTGGCCCTGTGCCTCCTGAAGGTGCTGCGGTTCAAGGAAATATCCGGCATTCACTGGAGCGTGGTGTTTCTCTACGCAGCCGCCAGCGGCATGGGTTTTGGCCTGGCCCAGACGGGGGCCGCATTGTGGATTGCAGACATCTTTGTCTCGGCGCTTCCTGAGGCCATGGCTCAGTCCAACATCGGCCTGGCCATCGCCGCGTCCCTGCTCACGGGCGTTTTGACCAACTTCATGAGCGACGGTGCCACTGTGGCAGCCCTCGGCCCCATCGTGGTTCCCATGGCAACCATTGCGGGTGCTTCCCCCGTTGCCGTGGGCCTGGCCACAGCCTTTTCTTCATCTTTCGCCCATTGTCTCATCATCGGGACGCCCAACAACGCCATCATTTACGCCCTGGGCAAAGACCATGTGACGGGCGAGCAGCTGGTCACCACGAAGGATTTCGCCAAGCATGGATTCATCATGCTCCTCCTTTCGTGGGCTCTTCTGTGGACTTGGGTCATCGCCGGCTACTGGCGGTTCTTGCCTTTCCCAGCGTAAATTATTAATGTGAACTGGTATCGAGTTCCAAAGTCCGCAGGCGGGGATGCAAAAGTTTCTTCTTTGCATCCCCGCCTTGGTGGAAAAGAAAGAAAACGCAAATGGGTTGAGGATCCCCATGATCCTGGTCACCGAAAGGGCCCTGGAATGCTTCTGACAAGAGGACGAGCATAACTTGAGTGACGAAAAGATCACCGTGCTGCTGGTTGATGATGAGGAGGTCCTCCTGCATTCTCTGGAGCGGCTGCTTCGTTTGAGGGGTTTCAATGTGCATGCGGTCAACAGTGGTGAAAAAGCCTTGGAGGTGGCCCGCCAAGAGCCGGTCGATGTGGCCGTCATTGACGTGAAGATGCCCGGTATGGGCGGTGATGAGCTCATGCGCGAGCTCAAGAGCCAATACCCAAGGCTTCAAGTCATCATGGTGACCGGCCATGGTTCACTCAGTTTCGAAGAAGAAGAGATGACGGGGAAGGTGCACGCCTGCCTGGCAAAGCCCTGTGATCTGGCCACTCTGCAGGAAGCCATAAGAGACGCCTACAAAAAGATTCGCCGGTGATGGAGGGTTTAGAAAAGGACACTCGGCATCGTGATCTGCAAGTTCCACCTCAAAGCCTTCTGCAGAAAAACTTTAATAGCGTTTGAACGCACAACGAAAACTTGGCCGCTCAGGGTCCAGGATGAGGTTTGGCGTTTTGCAAGACTTTTGCAAAGGGTTTTTCAGAACTTTTTCGACCAAATTCTTTTCCATCCCTCAAGGACGAATCCATGGCGGATCATTCGCAATCAGCCGTCTTCAAGATTCACCGCCACATCTTTCTGGTCCTTTTTCTCATGGCCGCCCTGACTTTCCCGCCCTTGCTCCACGCTTTCCCCAGTCACTCTACGGAATCTGCTTCTGAAAAGATGAGTGGTGTGGAAAGGGGTGCGATCCATCCTCACGGCACAGCCCATGAAACGTCCCTTGAGGGGAGTGAATGGATCATGCGGGTTTCTTCCACGCCGCTCCATACCGCTGCAGCAGTGTCTCCGAATCATTCCGCCGAAAATGAGTCTTTTGAGAAGGCGTCGCAAAGAAGCTGGGTGCCGGGAGCCCTGTTTTTTGTTCTCGGACTGCTTGCGGGTATATCCATTGGGTACATTTTCTCCCGGTTGCGTCTCAAAATGCATCCTCAATCAGGAGAAAAGCCAGAAGCAATCCCCTTGTCTGACGAAGGCCGAAAAGGCGTTCAAGCCAAGGAAGTCATCCTCCAGAAACCGCAGGATGATGAAGTGGTGTGCGCCGTTGACCCGCAGCTCATTCAGACCCATAAGCTCGCTGCGTTTGGACAGCTTTCCACAGGAGTCGCGCACGAAATCAACAATCCACTGGCCATCATCAACGAAGAGGCCGGGTGGCTTCAGGACCTGTTGAATCAGGAAGAAAACAAGGACTTCCGTCGCCTTGGTGAATTTCGGGAATCTCTGGACATCATCATCCAACAGACTCGCCGGTGTGCCAACATCACCCACAAGCTCCTGAGCTTTGCCCAAAATATGGAAGCCGATGTCAGAAGTCTGGACATCAATGAAATCCTGGATGAAGTTGTGGGCATGATGGAAAAGGATGCCTTTTACCTCGGCATAACCATCGAGAAAGCCTACGATCAAACCGTGTCCAAGTTCCTAAGCGATCCTGCTCACTTGCGGCAAATGTTTGTGAATATCATCAAGAACGCTTTCGATGCGGTCGAAGGTGGCGGCCGGGTCATCATTTGCACTGAGAAAGTGGGTGAGGATAAGGTGTCCATCAAGGTGACCGACACGGGCTGCGGCATTCCAAGCCACCATCTCGACAAGGTTTTCGACCCTTTTTTCACAACCAAGCCTCCCGGCAAAGGGACCGGTCTGGGCCTGTCCATCTGTTATGGAATCGCGACCATGCTGGGTGGCAGCATCACCGTGGAAAGCACCGTGAACCAGGGGACCACTTTCACCGTGACTCTGCCCACCACCCCGCCGGACAGCCTGAAGGAGAGAACGGGTGATCTGGACTGAAAGGGCATGAACGCCCGCTCACTGGCTCTAAAGAAGAAAGCAGACGCCGGTCGTGAAGGTTTGGAAAATGACGTTTGCCCTTGACACATCAGGCTAACTTTTTTATTTTGACAGTGCGTTTGGGGGATCGTCCAGCGGCAGGACTGCAGACTCTGGATCTGCCTACCTAGGTTCGAATCCTAGTCCCCCAGCCATCCAATGGTCCCATCGTCTAGCGGTCTAGGATACTGGCCTCTCACGCCAGAGACACGGGTTCGAGTCCCGTTGGGACTACCAGCAGGTTCAGCGGCCAGGGAGAAGCACCCTCGGCCGTTTTTTGTTTCTGCCCGGAAAGGGAAAGAGCCCCTTCAGGCTGTCCCTCCCTAAGCATCGCCAGTCCATTGATAATGCAGCCCATGAACACGAGAGTTCCAAGGCTGAATGATTCTGAATGGACAACTTGCTGCAGGGGCCCCACCTGGGCATTCCAATGTGCAACGTCGTTCGGGGGATTTCGTGAAAAGTTTCTTGAGAACATATGCCCGATTCATGGCTGGAATGGCGCTCAGCCTTTTGACCCTTTTTTGTGCTGAAAGAGTCTTTGCCGAGAAAAACCCCTCCCCCTGGTCAGTCTTCGCCTACGGAGGGCCATGGACCAAAACCAATTTGGGCGAGATCGTACAGGCTAAAACGGACTTCAAGAATTCTTTCGTTTGGGCTGTTGGGGGGAGCCGCACTTTATACAACCTGAACGAGTTCTTCCTCCTCGAGGCCGAGGTCAACACCGCACGGCACACGGGGCGGCAGGATCACTTCGAACTGAATGCAGCTGTAAACCTGAGGCTGCACCGGTTCCCCTGGGACCGGTATGTGAACACGTCCCTCGCATATGGCCTCGGTCCTTCCTATGCATTCACTCGTCCTCCCATCGAACAGAGACGCGCCAGCGATCCTGTCCCTTCTCACCTGCTTGTGTTCATGCCTGTGGAGGTGACTTTTGCGCCGCCTGATAAATATCAGCTGCCGTGGGAGGTGCTCGTGCGGGTTCATCACCGATCGGGAGCTTTCGGAGCTGTGAGCAATGCCAAGGGGTCCAATTTTATCGTCACTGGCTTGCGTTATCGCTTTTGATTCTTGAAGGAGCGTATTTTCTCTTGAAGACGCTCTTGCTTGGTGCCCTTAAAGCCTTGAATATGAGGAAATCGGGCCTTTAATGGCCTGTGAGGGCCTTGTGTGGTTCTATGAATCCATGGGAAAAGGGCTGCAGCGGCTCCTCATGGCCTGTCCAGAAACGATAAGCCAGTCCAATGGCACCCAGCTCTCGGTGCCGCGAGAGTTTTTGACTGGACGAGAAGGTTTTGGGTGAAGCTCCTATGGCTCTATTTGAATGGATGGTGCTGGGACTGAAAATTTCCACCTCTCTCATCTCTTCCGGTCACGCTCTTTTTTTCAAGCGGACGCCGCAGTCGGCACTGGGCTGGGTGGCCGTGTGCATCTTGTTTCCTTTTGTGGGACCCTTTTTCTACTTCCTTTTCGGGATCAACAGGGTGCGCAACCGGGCGCGGAAACTTGAAGTGGCGCGGCCCAAGCATTCCCGCAGGACTCAAAACGTTCCCCTGACACACGACTTTCTTTTTCGGCCTGAAGATCTTTCCCAAACAGATCCCTACGCGGGAATAGCCCGGATTTCAGACCGGTTGTGCCCCTTGTCCATGGTGGGCGGAAATGAAATTCAACTTTTGAACGATGGCGAAGCCGCTTATCCAAGCATGCTGGACGCGATCAGTGGGTCCCAGAAAAGATTATTCCTCTCCACATACATTTTTGATACGGATGAAGCGGGTAGGGAATTTGTCCGTGCGCTGGGGGAGGCTGCGGAAAGAGGCGTGGACGTTCGAGTCATTGTGGACGGCGTGGGGGAGTGCTACTCCATTCCACGTGCCAGCACGCTGCTGGAAGAGAGAAGGATCAACCATGTGCGCTTTCTGCCTCCCACGCTCATCCCTCCCATGTTCAACATCAACCTTAGAAATCACAGAAAGATATTGGTTGCAGACGGCCAGGCGGGATTCACCGGTGGTATGAATATCGGGCAGAGGCATATGGTGCACAAGTCGCCTTTGCGTAAGAGGGCTTCTGACACACATTTTCTTTTCACCGGTCCCGTTGTACGGCAGTTGGAACAGGTGTTCATTGAAGACTGGTTTTTTTGCACGGGCCAGACCATCGTTCCCACGAAGGGCAGACCGGTTCAAACGGGTGATGCCGTGTGCCGCGCGGTTATGGACGGTCCAAGCGATGACGATCATCGACTTTCTAAGATTTTTGCGGGAGCCATTTCCGCCGCCACGAAGCAGGTCCAGATCATGACGCCTTATTTTCTGCCTTCTGGAGAAATGATTTCAGCCCTGCAGACAACGGCGCTGCGCGGTGTCAAGGTAGAAATTGTCCTTCCAGGACTCAACAACCTGCCCTATGTTCAGTGGGCATCCAACAAGATGCTTGGAGAACTGCTGAAATACGGAGTGCAAATCTTTTTTCAGCCGCCGCCATTTGTTCACTCAAAAATCTTTGTTGTGGACGGCGTTTATGCGCAGATTGGGTCAGCAAACATAGACCCCAGAAGCATGCTGCTCAATTTTGAACTCAACGTCGAAATCTATGACCGGCACTTTTCTGCAAAGCTTTCCGAGCATATCAGCAGGGCAGTGAGACGTTCCAGGCGAATCAGGCTTGAAGAACTCAGAGAGCGTTCCGGGTTGGCAAGAACGCGGGATGCCATAGCCTGGCTCTTTTCACCTTATCTCTGAGAGCCCCTTTCGCGCCTCACATTCCGTCATTTCTGGTCAGCCACTTCCTCGTCCGTCGCTTCTCCAGCTTTCCATGCACACGGTCCTTGAGCATCCGTGATCCTGAATTGATGAGGGCAATGCTGTAGCGCACATTTTTGCCGAAAATATCCGCTGAATTGGTGAAACTGGTCCTGATTTTGATGCCGTTGGAAGTCATTTTGCGCAAAAGACCGTTTTCCTTGCCCATGGTCCAGGTGCGCTTTTCCTTGATGGCATCCAGAAAGTCGGTGGCGCTTCTGCCGCAGGAAGCGTAAGTCACCGCGCGTCCCATCTGGTTGATGTTGTGGCCATCGGACCCGGCGGTCATGCCCGTGTTCATGTTGAAAGCCAGGACGGTGGACTGAAGGTTCCACCGGTGCACATTCCCCGCGTTGATGACTTCTATTCCATCGGCCATGGCAAGGAGGCATTGCTGGTATTTTCTGCTGAAAGTCTGATTGCAGACCCCCGTGAACATAGTGGAATAAGGGTGAGGAAAAACGACGACCGCCTCATATTTGCGTGCGCGTGCAATGATGGTTTCCAGGTTCAGGGAGGCTGAAGACATGATATTTTTCCCCAGCCAGGGAACCAGCTCCTTCTCGTAGAAAACGGCCAGATCGGCGATGTGGTAAAAATAGACCAGCAGATGGGCACCTTCTCGGGAGGTGACTTCTATGCCGGGAATGGAGAGCACATCGGGGTGTTTCCTCGCGATCTCGAGGGCTCCATAGATCGTGTTGTGATCGGTGACTGCCACTCCGATTCCCAGATTCCGGGCCCTTTCTGCGATGGCATCAATGGAGTTGGATCCATCGGAATGCCTGGAGTGAAAATGAAGGTCAACCACCGTATAAGCACGGACAAGGTCCGGCAGAAAGGGTTTTTCAAAGATGACTCGGTGGTTGTTCTCTGTATTTGGGCAGGGAAGGTTTCCCGGGTTTTCTATGGGCGAAGGCATGGCTTTTTCTTTATCCCTCAGCATTGGTCAATCGCAGGGGTTATGAATTGTTTATACGGGATCACTTGGACTTTCTGAAAAGTGATGGAGATATTGCTGCGGTCCTGTTTCAGAATTGTCCGATGGTTTCAACTTGTTTTTAAAACATTGAAACCTAAAAGGCAAATGCCCCAAAAGGGGATCCTGTATTACAGGAAGGCATCCCTGCCATTCTGCCATATTACCCTCGTTCCCCATTGGTTTTATGGTTGCATTTTGGTGTTTCAAGACTATAATCGATTTCATTTAAGGTGTTCGGTACTTTGAGTTGCTTGGGAAATAGGTCTTCCGCTGTGAACGGGGGTATTCCGAATGAGCTTCAAAGTAACGCGACCAAATGTAACTTAAACACCGTGCATGAAAGGAATTGCAGAAATGGCGGAAGGTCGGGTCAAATGGTTCAACGACAAGAAGGGCTTTGGCTTCATACAGGCTGATGATGGACAGGAGGTCTTTGTTCATTTTTCCGCCATCGAGGGTCAAGGCTTCAAGTCCCTCGGTGAGGGTGAAAAAGTATCTTTTGAGATAGAGAAGGGCCCGAAGGGGCCTCAGGCCACCAGGGTGAAAAAAATCTAGGGCCCTGGCCGAAGAAATTTTTGACACAAAGATTTTTGAAACAAAGATAAAAGAGAAAGCCGGGAAGCGATTCCCGGCTTTCTCTTTTATGAGGATGCCCTTTATTTGATGGATGCGCTCAGGACCAGTAACTCCAGGCGGCCACGAGGAAGGTGACCAGGATTGACAGAGCCATGGGCAAAGCCAGCGGCGGCCGATATTTGTCGGGATCGAAGGCCTCTTGGGGAGATCGCAGGGTGCGCAGCACGTGAATGGGGTTGGTGGAGAGCTTTGTCATGAAGTGGGCGAACATGAAGGCCCTCACTTCGAAAAACTCGAAGAAAGCATTCACCCAGCCGATGAAAACTTTTCGAAAATAGGGTGCCGTGGCCCGGTAAAACCAGTCCGTGTCCAGGGAGATTTTATCCTTGGGGGTCATTTTGGCCCGCACCACCCAGAAAGCGAGAAAAGTGAAAATGAGGACCTGGGTGGCTTCCACAAGATGGGGAATGGTGAATGGGTTATAAACCATGGCGTAAGGGAGTTCCGCATAGAGAAAACCGGGAACGATGCCATAGAAGATGCACAGGAATGACGTGATGGCCATGGCCGCCATCATGCCCTTGGGAATGGGCTTGAGCTCGTGGTCGGCTTTTTTCTCATGAAACCAGGTGTAATAGGGCAGCTTGACGCCCACAGAGAGAAATGTGCCCACGGATGCGAGAATGAGCAGAAATTTGGCCGTGTAGTAATGGCTCTCTCCGGCGGCGGCGATGATGATGGATTTGCTGATGAAGCCGTTGAACAGGGGAGCGCCGGAGATGGATAAAGCGGCGACCATATAAAAGGCAAGGACCCAGCGCATGCGGGAAGCCAGAGCCCCAAGCTGGTTCAGTTTGCTGGTGCCCGTGGCATAGAGTACAGCGCCCGTGCCCATGAAAAGCAGAGCCTTGTAGAGAATGTGGCTGTAGGCATGGGCAGTGGTTCCGTTGAGGGCCAGTTCCGTTCCAATGCCCACGCCGGCGACCATGTAGCCCACCTGACTGACAATGTGATAGCCGAGTATCTCGCGGATGTCGTTGGCGAGGAAGGCGAAGGTGACTCCCCAGACGGTCATGGCGACACCCATGACAATGAGGATTGGCCATCCCGGAAACATGGAGGCCAGGACGTAAACGGCTGTTTTGGTGGTGAAGGCGCTCAGGAAAACGGAGCCGGTCACGGTGGCCTTGGGGTAGCTGTCGGGAAGCCATGCGTGCAGGGGAATCACTGCGGCGTTGATGGCCACGCCCACCAGGATGATCCATGCGGCAAAGGATTCTCCCGGGCTGAAGCTTGTGAGCAGCAGGGAGCCCGTTGCCTGGGCATGGATGATGATGCCTCCCAGCAGGAGACTGCCCCCGAAAAGGTGCACCAGCAGGTAGCGCATGCCCGCTTCCTGTGCCTGGCGGGTGCGCCTGGCCCAGATGAGGTAGGTGGAACCGGCGGCCATGAGCTCCCAGCAGACGAGCATGGTGAAAAAGTCTCCGCAGAAGGTGACGCCCAGCGCTCCACCGGCATAGAGAAGAGAGGCCGCTTGCTGGCCTTTTTCGTTCATATGAAAAGAGTAGAGCCCTCCCAGGAGAGCAATGAGGGCGAAAATGATGCCGAATACCCTGCTCAGTTGAGTGACCTGAAGCAATACCAGTTCGAAGTGGGCGAAAGGCACCGTGAGCTTTGCCCCCAGGGGAAGGTTCAACACCATGATCAAGGCCGTGAGCGGAAAAGCAAGGTAGGCCACTGGACGCCAGCTGGCAGGCAAAAGGGGCAGAATGATCAACCCCAGCCACATGGCAAGCACTGGAGGAAGTTCAATAGGCATCGGTCTTCTCTTCCTTTGGCGGATTCAGTTTTTCGTAGTAGTCGGGAGATTTGGTCACAAGAATTTTACCAAGGAGTTTGGCCCCAAACATGAGGATCATGCACCCGATGAAGGCAAAGGCGGCGAAAAAGCCGGGTATAGCCTCCCACCAGTAGTAGTGGTCTATGAACTGCCCCACCACCGTTGCCACGGTCAAGGCAATGATCGCAATCCAATGCCAGAGTTTCATGGAGGACCTCCCACTGCGACCAGGCCCGCTGCAGGTTGGAATACACTTTGGGTGATGCCGGCGGCCAGGTCGAAGAAATTGACGAACAGGTTGGGGTGCAGGCCAAGAACGATGGAGAGAAGGGCCACAATGCAGATGGGAACAACCATCAGGGGGGACGCCTCTCCATGACCCTCCAGGTCTTTTCCTCCCTGGCGGAAGTAAGCGCGGTGCACGATGGGGAAAAAGTATGCGGCGTTCAGTAGTCCGCTGAGAAGGAAGATGCCAAGGATGAGAAGCTGATCATCCTGAAGGGCTCCGCGGCAGAGAAACCACTTGCTGACAAAGGCGTTGATGGGGGGAATGCCGGCCAGCCCCATGGCTCCGATGGTGAAAGCCGCCATCGTCCATGGCATGACTTTCCCGATGCCGTCCAGTTGTGAAATCTTGGTTTTGTGCAGGTTCACGTAAATGGCGCCGGCGCAGAAAAAGAGGGCGATCTTGGTGGTGGCGTGATTGGAAAGGTGGAGAAGCCCCCCCGTGAAACCATCGGGGGTGATGAGGGCCACACCAAGAACGATGTAGGACAGATGGCCCACGGTGGAATAGGCTAGCCGTGCCTTGAGATCGTCCTGTTTCATGGCAATGAGGGAAGCCACGATGATGGTGATTCCCGCAAAGGTCGCCAGGATGAGGTTCAGGCCGAAGGCATGCATGGCCTCGGGTCCAAAAACAAATCCCACCACGCGGATGACGCCGAAGACGCCGGACTTGACCACGGCCACGGCATGGAGCAGGGCGGAAACGGGCGTGGGGGCGACCATGGCGGCGGGGAGCCAGCTTTGCAGGGGCATGATGCCGGCCTTGACCCCGACTCCGGCAATGAAGAGTATGAAAAGAACCTTGGCCGTTGCAGGGTCCATGGTGATGCCNGCAAGGAGGCCCCCTGCCTTGAAGTCCAGGGATCCGGCCAGGATGTAGGTGATTCCGATGGCTGCAACGAGGACGATGCCGGCGGTGAGGGCATAGGTCAGGTACTGGCGGCCGGACCGCATGGCTTCAGGTGTTTCCTTGTGGATGACCAAAGGATAGGTGGCCAGGGATAGGATTTCGTAGAAGATGAGAAAAGTGAGCAGGTTCCCCGAAAAAGCGATGCCGATGGTGGCCGAGAGGCAAACAGCAAAACTTGCAAAATAGCGGGTCTGTTTTTCTTCCTTGGCTCCACGCACGTACCCTATGGAATAGAAACAGGTGAGGATCCACAAGCCGGAAGCCACCAGGGCGAAGAAAATTCCAAGGGAATCGGCGCGCAGCTGCAGGGCGATTCCCGGGGAAATTTCCACAATGGTCCATTCAGCCACACGCCCGGCGAAAGCGTCGGGAAGCAGGGAAAGGACCAGGGGAAACTTGATGAACGCAGCAGTGAGAGTCCAAAACTCGCGAAGATTGGGCCGGTTGGTGCTCAGATAGATGAGGGGCACCGCGGCCAGGGAAACGAGAACGGCGAGAAAGGGTACAGCTGAAGTGTAGGTGACGATCTCTTGCATGATGATTCTGCCTTAAAGCCAGTCGGGAATCATGGGGACGATGAGATGAGTGACAATCCAGGCATTGGCCAATCCCAAGACCAGAAGGCTGAACGATAAACCCAGGGTTGGGAGGAGTATGGACGCCGGGGGTTCATTTCTTGCCACAACCGCCGCAGGATGAGGAGCTTCATGGGAATCATGGGCGCTGTGAGCGTCATGATCCTCATGGGAATCATGCGCGTTGTGAGAATCGTGGGTGTCCTGTGCCGGTTTGTGCGAAGGCAGAGGGGCCACAGCCACCTGAGGCTTGAGGTACATTCTTTCCAGCACCTTGAAAAAGTAAACGGCATTGAGCAGGGTGCTGACAAGAAGGACGCCGAGAAAGATCCAGTTGGACTGCTCAATGGCTCCGAGAGCCAGATACCACTTTCCGAAGAAGCCCGCCGTAGGGGGAAGGCCGATCATGGAAATGGCAGCGACCACGAAGGCTGCAGAAGTCCAGGGCATGGCCTTTCGAAGGGAGTCGTTCATGTCAGCAATGGTGCTGTGGCCTATTTTCATGCGAAGACTTCCACTGATGAAAAACAGGCATGCTTTCATGCAGGCATGGTTCAATGCGTGCAAAATGGCACCGATGAAACCCAGGGGTGAAGCCAGCCCGATCCCCACTGCGATGTAGCCGACCTGGGCCACGCTGCTGTAGGCGAGCATGAGCTTGAGCTCTTTCTGGCAGATGGCCAGGATGGATCCCCACAGGACGCCTATGGCCCCCAGGTAGCCCACGATCTGGAGAAGATGCAGGTCGTTGCGCAGGAAGTCGGGATCCACCACATAGAACATGACACGGAAGAGCACATAAGCGGCAACCTTTGTGCCGATGGGGGCGATGAGGGCCGTGGCCGCCGAAGAAGCGTAGGCGTAAGCGTCGGGCATCCAGGCATGCATGGGGAACAGGGCCATTTTCAGACCTATTCCCAGCACGATGAGCGTCAGGCCCATCACCACAGGCCTGGAGTCTTCGAGAAGGGGCAGCACTCTCGAGACGTCACCCATGTTCAGGGATCCGGTGCTGATGAATATGAATGCAACGCCAAGAAGATAGAAGGCAGCTCCAAGGGTGCCCAGAGTGAGGTAGCGGAAGGCGGCAACGGGGGCGCGCTTATCCCCTATGGCCACCAATGCGTACCCTGCGATGGCGGCTATTTCCAGAAACACGTAAAGGTTGAACAAGTCGGCGGTGAGAACCATGCCGCACAATCCTGCCAGAAGGAGCATGGTCAGGGTGTAGAAGGCGATGGCCTTGTGGGGCGTTTCATGCTCAACCATTTTCCCCGAGTAAATGAGGACGATGAAGGAGATGCCCGTGATGAGGGTGCACATGAATGCGGAGAGGGGATCCATGATCAGTTCAATGCCGAAAGGCGGCATCCAGCCAGCAAGGTGGTAGCTGATTCTCCCTTCCGCAAGCACGGCCCAGAGCCCGGCGACGGAAAAATAGGTGATGAGACCCGTTGAGAGCAGGGCTGTCACGTGTGCGAGGCGCCTGGAAATATACCCAGCAAACGGGATGAGCATCGACGCAAAGAGAAACGCGGCGGGAATGAGTATGGGTATCTGAGAAGTATTCATTGCATGCGTTCCAACAGGAGTGGTTCGTCCAGGGTCTGGTACTGGCGGTAGATGCTGACGATGAGGGCGAAGGAAAGTCCGAGGGTGACCACCGCCACCACGATGGCTGTGAGCATCAGTGTGTGGGGCAGGGGATTCAAATAGAGGTCCGGGTTTTCCAGTCCCAGAGCCCTGTCGTACACAGTGACCGTTGCGCCGTCTTTATAGGCGGCGACGATCCAGAACATGATGGTGGCCGATTGGATGAAGGACATGCCCATGATCTTTTTCATGAGGTTGCGCTTCATCGTCATGGCGTAAAGGCCGGTCATGAAGAGAAGGATGAGAAAAAGGTAGGCGTAGTAGCCCCGGATGAATTCGATGATGACAGGCAGGTGGTCATTCATGGTCACCCCTCCAGAAGGTCGTCGTAGATGGAGACCAATGTGGCCATGACGGTGAGCGTCACGCCCAGCTCTATGAACAGAATGGCGTAGTTGCGCAGGTAAGCGGGATCAAACCAGGGAACGGGGAGAAAGGCGTAATCGAGAAAGTTGCCTCCTGCAAGGAGTGCCACCAGGCCCGTTCCCGCAAAGATGAGGGCGCCGATGGCACTCAGGGTGATGGTCCAGGGAGAAGGCATGACAAGCTGGCTGATCTGGCTTCCAAGGGTCATGCGCAGGAGCAGAAAGCTGGCCGCGAGAAGCACCCCTCCCTGAAAACCTCCGCCGGGGCTGTAGTGCCCGTGGAAAAAAACGTAGAGACCGATGATGAGAATGACCGGAGAGATGCCGCGGGCACACACATGAATGATGGGACTGTCCGACCGGCTCTTCATTCCCTCGATGTGACAGGCGTCCCCCTTGATGGGTATCATGATGGTCTTCTCCTAAGGATGAAGTAGACGGCCATGCCCCCGGCGAAAACCACCACCACCTCGCCCAGCGTATCCCAGCTTCGGTAATCGGCCAGAACGACCGTCACCATGTTGGGGGTCGCCGCATCTCGGTAGGCATTTTGAATGAAATAGGCTCCAGCCACGGGATCACCCACCTTGTTCTCCACTTGATGTATGGGTGCCGTGACATCTCCTCGGGGAGGAAGCTCCACCACAGCCAGTGTCAAGACGGCCGTGAGACCCAATAGGATGATGAATTGCAGCGCTTTCAATCCAGACTCTTTCTTGAAGTTAGAAGGATGGCTACGATGTTGAATACACCCACGGCACCGGCGCCCACCACCGCCTCCGTGAAAGCCACGTCGATGGCGCCCAGCGAAACCATGATGGATGCGGCCATGAAACTGAATATGTTGAGAGTCACCACTGCCGCAAGAAGGTTGCGAATCCCCAGAGCCAGCAGTGCAGCGGTGATCATGACCAGGAACAGGACAAACTCAATCAGCCAATGCATAATTCCGCCCTATTTCAGAGGTTCTTTACGTTGCCAGATTTTGAGGCCGGAGAGAATGGCCCGGCGTGCGAGAGCGTGGGAGGCGACCGGGCTGGTCACGGCCACGAAGGCGATGATCAGGAGGAGCTTGGCGCTGGTCATGGTGAAACCCTCATGAACCACCATGCCCCCGAGAAACATCATGATGCCCAGGGTGTCCACTTTCCCGGCGGCGTGAGCCCGGCAGTAAAAATCCGGAAGGCGATTGATGCCTATACTGCCCACAAGCATGAAGAAGACTCCCCCGAACATGAGGACGATGGCCACGATCTCCTGAATGAGTATGAGATGTTCCATGATCAGTAATCCGATGCGCTCTTTTTAAAGTACTTGGTCATGGCGATGACGCCCACGAAGTTGAGAATGGCGTAGCCCAGAGAAATGTCTATGAACATGTCCAGCCTGTCGTAGATGAGACCGAAAAGGAGGACGATGGTGATGGTTTTGCTGCCAACCGCGGCAACACCCAGAAGCCGGTCAAAAAGGGTTGGGCCCCGGTAGACACGGTAAAAGGGAATGAGGAGAATGATCCCCACCAGAAATGCCATGGAAAGGAAAAAGTTTTCCATATTAATTTCCATACTGATCTCGGCTCCCGTCGTCGGTTCTTCGAACGTTAAAGCATAAATCGTCAGGGTTGTACTGGTCTACGTAGAGCCTGGCCACTCTTGCATTCATGTCTCCCTCAAGAATAGCATCACCCTGATCCCGGGTGAGGGAGTGGACCACAAAGCGGTCTCCCCGAATGTCCGTGGTGAGGGTCCCCGGTGTGAGGGTGATGGAATTTCCAAGAATCACACGGGCCAGGACGTTGGGCAGAAGGCAGTCGAACCGCACCAGGGCGGGGACAACGGGCATTTTGGGGTGGAGGACAATGTAGGCCACGTAAAACCCCGACTTGATGATCTGCCACTGGAGCCAGAAGAGGTAGATGACGAGACGCAAAATCTTTATCCTGGTGGTGCCGCACGCCTCGCAGTCCGCAAGGGGAAGGGGCTGCAGCCGCAGGGTGATCCCGATCACGGCAGCGACGGAGATGACACCATAGAGTATGTGAAGAAAATCGTAATGGCCACTCAAAATGAGCCATACGGCCATCAGGAGGATGGCTTGAAAGACAATGCCCCGATAGCTCCTGCGCGGGGGAGCTGCGGAATCCGCCAAAGTGCATGTTTGCTCGGTCGATGCCATTTGTGCCGCCACTTTTTCCCTGTGAGGTGAGGGTCTGATGGAAGTCTTTTTATTCCTTCCTAAGCCAGTGTAGATTGTGAAAAGTTTCTACAGTTTCATGCGTTTCATGTCAAGGACAAAAGGGCACCAAAGGGTGTCTGAAAGTCCTTTTCTCACCGGTGAGTTTCCGCCGGGGATGATTGGCCCCCCTTCGTTTCCGTGGTTTCCGTATGAGAAGAGGGTCCAATGATCCCAAGGTTTTCGGGGAAGCTCCATTACGGGGCGGAAGAGAAAAGAGACTGGATCCATGGATATACGTAGTAGAGAACCAGCAGAAATGCCACGCTCGCGGGCCAGAACCACCAAATTTTAATGAATTTGGGGTCCCAGGTGTTTTTTCCCCGGGGCAAATTGTGAAGGGGCTTGAGCATGGTGTAAAGGTGATCCACATCTCTTTTGGGCGGCTCACTTTGCCCTTCGGGCTGCTGGAGTGTTGCGTCTTCCCGTTTCTCCAGCCCCTCAGAAGGAGCATCTTTTGTGTTTCGTGTATTTTGGCAAACTTCGCTCATGATCGATGACCTCCGTTGAACGTGGACGCCTTCATGCAGGACCGGATCAGGTGCTGCGGTGGATCGCCTGCAGTCCCCTGCAGTCCATCTGTATGCCGGTGACACGTTGATGGGATGTCCCGGCAAGGCCCTGCAAAGCCACCTTCCGAATGGATGGGGCCAGGCAAAGGCGTCGATGAATCCAGTGCATTAAGTAGGGCATGGTTCCCGAAGGCTTCACCTCCGGGAACCATGCCCTACTTTTATTACATTTGACTGCGGTAAGCAATCCGTACTCAATTCAACGGAAATCCTTCAACCCATTTTCAGATCAACCTGAAGCTCATCAGTGGACCCCGATGAGCGGCCAGTAGACCAGTGCGCCGAAACAGGCCACCAGCAGCAGGATCAAGCACCAGGGCACGGCAATCTTGATGAATTCCACCTGGGTAAAGTAGCCGGAGCTGTAGGCGATGATGGTCGGGGGGCATCCGATGACCAGCATGACGAAAGAGGTGGTCATGGGCGCCAGAAGAGCCACGGCTGTGGGGGACATGCCCAGCATGTCGGCCATGGGCAGAGTGATGGGCAGGGCCAGGGCCACGGCGGCCGAGTTGCTCATGAGGCTTGAAAGAAAAGATCCGAAAAACCCGAGGCCGTAAAAGATGACGAAGTCGCTTCGGCCTTCCAATAGGGGGATGAATGATTCGGCAAGGAAGAGACCGGCGCCCGTCTGGAGCATGGCCAGGCCCAGGGAGACCCCCGCTCCGAAAACGATCCAGGATTCCCAGGGAAACTTGTCGCAGATGGTTTTGAAGGACACCCATCCCGGAGCGCAAAAGCCGAACATGGCGATAACGGCCACGACACTCACGTGCCAGCCGGTGAAATCGCCCAGAAACCAGAGGACAAAAGCCAACCCGAAGACGATGGCCACACCCAGTTCAGCTCCGCGCAAGGGGCCGGGATAGTCCAGAGTCACACCCGTCAATTCCTTTTCCTTGGGACGGAAGAGGAAGTAGACCACGGCCCAGGTGGCCACAGCGGTGAGAAAGCAGATGGGAAACTGAATGACCAGATATTCCATGAAGCCGATCACCTTCCCCGCACCCTTCTCCATCTCCGTGTACCGGTAAAGTATTTCCAGGGCAAGGGGGTTTCTTCCTCCGCCGATCATGGTTCCGAAGCCGCCGGCGGACGCGGCCAGGGGAATGAGCACAATGAAGAACTTGGGCAGATTGTGTCCCTGTCCCGGCTTCAGGCCCATGGCCATGAAAACGGGCACGAAAGCAAAAACCATGACCACGGTGACCGTGGCGTCGTGAAGGATGGTGGCCAGCAGGGTGCAGCCCACGGCCAGTATGAAGCTGAGGCGCTTCACACTGGTGCCGGCGAACTTGAGCAAGTAATACATGAGCCTTCGAGCCAGGCCCACTTCGTTGAGGACCACCCCAAACATGATGATCATGAGCACGAACATGACGGCCGGGTTGGCATAGGGCTGCCATGCATCTCCCCGCCCCACGATGTTGAACATGATCATGCCGCCGCCCACGCCCAGGGCCGTGACGCCGATGGGAATGGCCTCGGTGGTCCAGAGAACCAGCACCGTGACCAGCATGGCCAGCAGCTTGTGTCCTTCAGGGGTCAGGTTGTCGGGTGTGGGCAGCATGTAAGCGCCGAGGCCCAGGGCAACGGCAATGACGGACTTGATGAGGATGCTCTTTCCCGACTGTTTGGGGGATTCGGGGTGCTCGTCGATCACCAGCTCCTCGGGCGTCGAACGGAAATCTTCTCTTTCTTTAACGTCTGCAGCCATTGATTCATCTCCTCAGAGTTTATGGGGATATTCTGTGCCTTGAATTCTGGCTTCTGGTCTCGTGCCATGATGAAAGCCGTGAAAATAAATGAAGGTGATCAGATTCGGCAGACGTCCTTCAGGCGGCGCGCGATCTCCCTGTACACGTCACTGAATCGAAGCATGCCCACAAGCTTTTTGCCGTCCAGCACAAAAAGGGTATCGTGCCGGGCCGCCACAAAATGATGCAGTGCAAGGTTGAGGGATTCGTCGGCCTGGACAATCTGTGAGGGCAGAGGAGCCTGAATGAAGTCCTTGATCCTCACGTTCTGCGCGCTGGCGCACAGATCGTCAATGGGCTTGGACCAGAGCATCGCTCTCTCCCGCATGGTGTCGAGTACGTGCTGAACATTTCTCATGAAAGGATGGACGTCGGGACTCATGACGCTCTCGTATTGAGGCTCCAGCCCACGAACGACGTCGATGGGCGTGAGCTTGCCCACGATCTTGTCATTCTGGTCATAAACCAGCAGGGTGCGGCACTCCCGTTTTCCTGTCATATAGTCCTCCTGAGCTTTCTCCAGGGCCAGGACTGCCGCAGCAAAAGTGGCTGTGTCGGGAATCATGGGAAACTTGTTGGTGGGTTTCATGAAGTTTCTGACCTTGTCTTCATTTAAAGACATTGCTGCCTCCTTCATTCATCTTCGGGTTTTTCCTCATGCATCGGGTTCCATATTCTGGAACTCGCATAATCTGGAACTCACAATGGTTTCTGTCGTTTTCTGTCATTGGGCTTGAGTGACCAACGGTTCCTTGTGCGACCTTGTGCCTGGCTGCCAGAGCTCAGACTGTCTGCAAGGGGGCGCTGTTTCTGTGAAATTCTGTTCCCCTTCCTTTTCCTTCCTGCCTGGCTTCCTCCCCAGAACATGTGCCGCCCTTGCTCTTGCATGAATACAACGATTGCGCCAAAATATTCGTGCACCACTGAGGGTGAACTCTAACGTGTTGAATCTATATGCATTAAAATCAAAAAACTTTGCTGCTCACAACAAGCTTCCTTGGTGATTGCATTAAATTGCAGCTAAATTGCGAGAACTCGTGCACTTGTGGGGCAACAGGGTTCCGGGTCGTTGCAGGAATTGCAGGAGTTTTGAGATGGAAGAATCGGCGTGAATGCTTTGTAGCGAGAAAACTACTCCTGAAGAGGAGCCACGGGGCGCGATTTTTTTGGTCTTGGCCCATGGAAGTGGCAATGCCTGAAACCATTGCGCCGAGCGTTAATGTATGGAAACCGAAGTTCCGGAAAGGACTGCGAAGCACTTGAGAGCTCAAGGCACTGAAATGACAAGCGGGAAGTCGAACTCGATCTTTTGGGTGGTGTGCGATGAGGAGATGGTTGGTGCAAAAACATCTTTTCCGTTTCTTTTTTCTGCACCCCGGCAACAAATGGGCTGCGAGATCGCGCGCCGTAACGGGTGTTGCATGAAAAGGTCAAGCAAGTATGCACGACAAAAAGGGAACCTACCTGTCTTAAGTCGGGGCGATAGTCCCAAAAAAACCATGTAAAATCAATCAACTGAAAAATTTCACGATTTGCACAAAAGCTTTAGGCATAAATGTTGATATGGCAACCTGCCAGAAGTGTTCATGGCGTTGCATTGTCGTGTCTTCTTCTCAGAATCTCGCATTTTTGGTTTTTTTGGTCGATTGCAATGATTTGTAACCAATGAAGGAGGATTCAAGATGGATGAAAAGGTGAAGGATTATATGGTGCCCATTGAAAAGTTCCCCATGATTTTGGACACGGCCACTTTTGCCGGAGCCGTGATGGCCCTGGACAAGGCCAACTCTGAATTCTTGAGCGGGAAGCGGGAGCAGCGGATTCTCTTGGTGTGCAACAGTGAAAACCAGGTCATCGGCAAACTGTCGCCCATCGACGCAGTGAGGGGGTTGGAGTCCAACTATGACAAAATCATTGACCGGCGAACCAGCGCTTTTGTGACGGGTTTCGAGTACGTCATCGAATCCATGAAGGATAAGGCCGCCCTATGGAGTGATCCTTTGAAGGAGCTGTGCGTGAAGGCTCAGGACATTCAAATCAGGGACTTCCTGGTGTCCCCTTCAGCCACACAGATTGTGCAGGCGGAGGATAACGTTTCCGAGGCCTTCCATAGATTCGTTCTCTACAGGCACGACTCACTGTTTGTGAAGGAAGGAGAAAAGCTCATTGGACTCATCAGGTTTTCTGACATTTGGCAGGAGATCATTCGGCGCATCCGCGATGTCTGCAGAATGTAGGTTCTTTGAACATTCTCATCTGGGATCCTATTTTGTGATGCTTTTCATCGTTGTACAGCGAGGGAGATTGCCATGAGCGCACAAGAATTGAAAGACGCGGGACAAATGGGTCAAACACCCGATGAACTGATCAGCGCCGAGGAGGAATCAAACGGGCCTCAGCAATCGGGGAAATCCATCCTCATCAAATGTTTGATCGCACTGGCATTGGGGCTGGGCATCTATGCCCTTCCCACTCCGGAAACCCTTCCCCCCGCAGGGCACCGGTTTCTGGCCATGATCGTACCAGTTATTTTTCTTTGGGTCAGCGAGGCCGTCCCCATCGGCATCACGGCCCTCCTTTCGGGCGCGGGACTCATTCTCTTCCAAATCACCGCGAGACCTGCCGATGCCTGGCAGCCCTTTGCCAGCCCTGCCGTCATGTTCGTTCTCATGATCATCATGTTCGGTGTGGTGCTCAACGAGGTGGGCCTTGCAAAACGCATGCTTTACTACATTTTGAAAGTTGCCGGCACCAATGTGAAAAGGCTCAGCTTCTTCGTTGCCATCAGTTCCACCATGCTGGCCACTATTTTTCATGACGCCACGGTGACCATCATCATGATCTTCGCCATCCTGCCCGTTTTCTACGCCATGGGCATCACGGCCAGGAAAAGCAACAACCTCAGCAAGTTCTTCATCATCATGATACCCCTTGCCGCATCGGCGGGGGGCTTCGGAACCCTTCTCGGCGGAGGCCGCAATCCCCTGGCTGTGGAAATCCTTGCCAAATACACCCTGGACACCACCGGTGTGGCCATGAACATCGGTTTTCTGCAATACATGATCATTCAGTTTCCCCTGTCTATTTTCACGGCCGTGGGCACCTGGCTGGTTTGCTACCTCATATTCCGTCCCGAGGAAAAGGAGTTGCCTGCGGAAGCCAAAATGGAAAAGCTGCCCCCCATGAATGCGGCGGAAAAAGGTGTCACCATCATCTTTGCATTGGCTTTTGTCCTCTGGACCTTCACCGATTTGACCGGCTGGCATGTGAGCGTCGTGGCGGCCATTGCTCTTTTTGGGTTCTGTGCACCCAAATGGATCACCTTCAAGACCATCTGCGACAAGTTTCCCTGGGAGTCCTGGATTGTTTTCGGTGCCGGTGTCTCCCTGGGAGATGCCATGCTCAAGTCGGGAGCGGGACAGTTCCTGGCAGAACAGTTTGTTCCTCTGCTGGAAGGGCAGCATGCCTTCGTGACTTATTTCGGCATGGGGTTTTTTGGGTCCTTCCTCTCGAGCATGATGAGCAACTCCGCTGCGGTGGCCCTGACCCTTCCCGTCACACTGCCCATGGCGGACATGATGGGAATGACCGTCCAGTCAGTGGCTCTTCTTGCTCCCATCACCACATCGTTCATCATGCTGGTCATCGGATGCCCCCCGACTATCATCGCCTATAGCACGGGCTATTTCAGTCAGGTTGAATTTTCCAAAGTCGCCATTCCCTGGTGCCTGTGCCTTCTGCTCATATCCGTGGTTTGCGTGCTTGTCTACTGGCCTCTCATAGGATTCAACTGAGAGCCTTTGACACATTCACTTCACTCATGCAGCCCGCACGGGCCCCTTTGTGCGGACTGCGTGAGTCCCGGGGGAGCACCCTGAAACAAGGCTGCGACGGGAAGTGTTCAAAGTGGCATAATCGTGCAAAATTAAGAAGAATGACCGAACGGTATCATCCCCATTTCTTCTCACGACGGTTCCTTTGACCGGTTCAGATGAATAGAAAAAAAGTTAAAATGCTTGTGATGGCAGTGAGCGGTGGCCCTTTGCAAAATGCGGCCGGCCTCGGTGCTTTCAGTCTCTATGGTGCAATGTCATGAAAGGGGCCCATATTTGCATGAGGCACTGAGGTGCACGAACATCGAATTAAATGAACTGAAGAGAAAAACGATTCAATCAATATGGAAAAGTTTTTCCAAACACGAACAAAAAAGATTGTCTGATTATGGAAAAGCTTTCGCCTCTTTTAGTATATTATATGCAGCAACGCACAAATCTGTGTGATGGGCTGCAGTTCGTGGGTGCGTTTCAGTCTTTTTGATCCGTAAAAAAAGACGGGGAGAGAGGCCCGGCGCCAATTGCACCCACATGGGGCCATGAATCTGTTGACCTGGTAGCCCTTTCGTGCGGTGCCCTTCCCTGAAGAGGCCCCATGAGGAGGACGTTGATGCGCGTGTTTGATAAAGACGGAAAGTTCCGCAGGTTTTTGCCTTCTTTCGGGATGCTTGAGACGAGCACTCTGAGGAAACGGCTCCTTGCGTTCCTGGTGCCCTCAGCCCTGATCATTTTCGTGCTGGCCGGCTATGCCACATACCGGGTTCACATGGAATTCATCACCCTCGCCCTGGAACGGTATTCACGGCTCAATGTAGCGACCACCGCTCACGCCATCGAGCAATTTTTCAGCAGCTGCCGCCGTGACCTTGTCCTTGCTGCCCGCCAGCCCCTTTCCGCTGAAGACATGCGCCGCCACCTTGAAAATCTTCATCAAACGGGAGAAGCCGGGTACATCGAGTTTGGCTACATCACCAAAGGTGCCGGGGAGCACATTGTTTTCGTGGTGTCAGAAGACAATATTGTGCAACTGCCCGATGCAAAAATCAGAGATATCAGGCCGAGCCCCGCCTTGTATTATGGAAATGTGAACCACCTGGACAGGGATGAGGTTTGGTTGTCCCCTCTCACGGAAGTGGAATATCCTTTTCCTACGGAGTCCAATGTCAACAACCGGATTGCTCTGAAAGTGTATCGCCTGGTCACCCCCTATTATTCCCAATATAATGACCGGCTGGGATATCTCTATATAGGAGTGGACGGCCGCATGGTGCGCAACATACTCTCCGTGCACAACTCGGATCAGTCACCCGTCTTCGTTTTTCCGAGAAATCCCACACTGCAGAGATACTTCTATTTTTTTGACAAGGAAGGTTGGATCCTTTTTGAATCTTATGCCGTCTCCGAACCCCATGCCGAGCTTTCAACCCTGGATGTTCGCGTGGCCAAGCAGGGCACCATGGGACGTCCCGGCTTGCCCAGCGCCTTTCGGCCCGTTGCGGAGGAGAACCGCTACTGGGCAATGCTGGAGGACGTGCGCAATGGCAGTAAGGGACTCATGAGGGAAAAGGGGGATACGGTCGAGTCCCCGTTGGTGAGAGAGTTCCTGGCTTACTCTCCCGTGAGACTTTTTCCCTCATCGGATAAGTCTCCCGAGGTGGTGGGAGGGGTGGCCTACGTGGACCGAAGCAGGCTGACGGAGGTGGCCGGCTACCGCCACCTGGAGGTGATGGTGATCATCGTGTTGCTGGCAGGCGCTGCACTGGCTCTCATCATCATTTTGGTGGCCAGCACCACCACAAGACCCCTGCTTGAAATGGCCCGCTCTTTGAAGGAACTGAGAAGCGAGGGGCAGTTTCGCGAAATTCATCTGGCCAAAGGGGGATACGAAGTGCAGATCATGCAAAACGCCATCAACGACATGATCGGCACCATCAAAGATCAGTTGAAGGAGATCCGCCTGAGGGATAAGGCCATCGAGTCCGTGGCCCTCAAGGAACCCGCGGTCATGACAGAGCCGCCCTTGCCCAAGGGGGAGACGGAAGAGCTTTTTCCCGAGTTCATAGGCTCCGGGCAACTCATGGAACAGCTGAAAGGCGACATCGTCAAGGCCGCCCAGGTGGACGTGGATGTGCTCATAGTGGGTGAAACGGGGACGGGCAAGCAACTGGCAGCCGAAGCCATTCATCGCCTTTCCCGGCGTTTTGGGAGGCCTTTCACTTCCATCAACTGCGGTGAACTGGACGAAAATCTCCTGCTGGACTCTCTCTTCGGGCATGTCAAAGGGGCGTTCACCGACGGCAAGGGAGAGCGCAAGGGAGCTTTCCTGGAAGCTGATGGGGGGACTCTATTCCTTGACGAGATTCAGTCCGCTTCATCCCGAGTGCAGCAGGCACTGCTTCGGGCCGTTGCCATGAGAAAAGTGAAACCTCTCGGCAGCGACAAGGAAGTGGATGTGGATGTGCGATTGGTCACGGCGACCAATGCCGATCTCAAAGGGCTGATCGAGGCGGGAAAATTTCGGGAGGATCTCTACTACCGTCTGAGGGTGATCACCATCAACACTCCCGCACTCAGGGAGCACCGGGAAAACATTCCCTTCCTGGCCAATCACTACCTGAAGGAAGCAGAGAAAATGGCCGGGAGAGAGGGGCTCAGCATATCTCGGGGAGCACTGGACAAACTCATGGGTTATCATTGGCCGGGAAACATTCGAGAGCTGAAAAACGTGATCATCACCGCCGGCGTCATGGCCGAGGGGCGCGTCATTCAGGCGGAGCAGTTGAATGTGGAGTGGGTGGAAAAGGTGGATGTCTCCACCGCGTTCCAACCCCATGGGATGCCTCCATTCTCTTCTACCTATGCAGGGCCCTTCGATGTGGAAGATGCCGGTTCCAATGGCGGGGAAAAAATCGATAGCGTCCCCGATCCCGCGTCGGTTCTGACGGATCTTCCTTCTGACCTTAACCCCCGGCAGCTGGCAGCTTGGGTGCATGTCCTCAAGAATGGAGAAATCACGCGCAAGGATTACCAGAATCTGCTGGGCAACTCCATTTCCAAACGGACGGCAAGCTATGACATCGAAGACCTCATTCATCGCGGGCTTTTGGTGAAGGTGGGAAGGGGTCCTTTGACCCGTTATATAAGACCTTCGCAGGAATGATCGCCGGGCATTTGAATCATCCCCGCCATCATGTATCATAAACTGAGAATTTCATGATATGGAAACAGTTGCAATGGGAAGATGGAACTGTGACTTTCAAATGGTGCGCTCTTTAAGTGATCCAGGTCATCTTTTATTGTTTCTTGGATTTGTTTCATTGAGCGCTGTTTTCTCTCGGTGTCCTTATCATCCTTGTTGCGTGATCTTTTAACCCAAAAACGAGAAGATCGGTTGAGTTGACGGTTCCGGTCGAAAAGGAGAGGGGTATGTCGTCAGAAGTGAAGAACCCAAAATTGCTGTTGGTGGATGACGAAGAACGTTTCAGGACCACTCTGGCCAAGAGACTCAAGGAAAAAGGGCTGGAGGTGGCCGCAGTGGGAAGCGGGCAGGAGGCTTTGGAGGAAATCAATAAGGAATCCTTTGATGTGATCATTCTGGACATCAAGATGCCGGGAATGGACGGCATCGAAACACTGGGGGAAATCAAGAGGAAGAATCCTCTCGTGGAAGTCATTCTCCTCACAGGTCACGGGACCATCGACACGGCCATCGAGGGTATGCGGTTGGGGGCTTACGATTACCTCATGAAGCCCTGCGAGATCGAACACCTGCTGGAGAAGGTCGAGGGCGCCCACCAGGTCAAGGTGGCCAGGGACAAGCGCTTGCTGGAAGCGGAAAGGCGCAGCCAGATGGACCGGCTGCAGAAGAGCGTGCGCTTCTAGGGCTGATCCGCGTTCTCCAAAGAAAGCGTTTCGTACCGGGTCACACAAGTGAGCGATGCTTTGCGCGAAATATTGAGGTATTCTGGGAGAACCATTCCATGAAGGAGTGAGGGGAACAAAACCTTGCTGTTCCAGGTCGTTCTCTTCACTCCCTTGTTCCCGCCCGATCTTCTTTATTCCTTCACCACGCCGAAAACCTTATTCAAATTCAAGTGAAGGCAAGATAATCATGGTGGAAAACAGGCAAAAAAATCCTTATGAATGGCTGCGGAGACACATCATTTTGTCTCTGGTGGTTGCGGGGATCATCTCATTGAGCCTCGTATCCGGAGCCATCTATTACCAGTACCGCAGTGTCGTCAATGAAAAAGCCACCGGGCGGCTGGTGGCCGTGGTTTACAATCACCAGGCCAGCATTGAAAAGTTCCTTCAGGAAATCACTTCAGCCATGCGCATGGTTGTCCTCCTGGAGAGCTTGGACTCCTTGCGGGAGAGGAGTGAGCTGCAGAGGGTGTTTCGTCTGCTCGAAGTGGGCTACGATTACGCCTTTGAGGATCTCGGAGTCATCGGGGCGGAAGGGTACCATTATTCTTACGTTGGTCCCTATGACCTGATGGATAAAAATTACCTGGACACGCCATGGTTCAAAGAGGTGATGGCCACGGGAGTCCATATCAGCGACGTGTTTCTGGGCTACCGTGAAGTTCCGCACTTCATCATCGCCGTGAGAAAGGGGGAAGGCCCCTCGGCCTGGATTCTGAGAGCCACAGTCAATGCGGTGAGATTCGGCGAACTGGTGGAGTACGTCCGCTTCGGCCGCACAGGCCATGCTTATATCGTCAGCAAGGAAGGATACTACCAGACCCGTTCTCGGTTGGGGCAAAGAGTTTTGGAAAGGGTCGACACGCGAACATTTGTCCTGGAGGACTTCGAGGGAGTTCGTTTCGAGCAGAGGTCGGAAGGGGCGCGCCAGATTTTTCGAGCCAAGACCTGGATGAAAGAAAATGAATGGTTGCTTGTTGTGGAGCAGGATGTGGATGATGTATTGTGGGAACTGCACCTGTTGCGCGACAAAGCCTTCTTCATGTTTGTCATGGGCCTGCTTGTGCTGGGAGGCATGACCTATGTGACCATCCGCGTCCTGGTGAACAAGGTGGACAAGGTGAGCGAAGAGAAAAGTCAGATGGACCAGCAGCTCATTCATTCTCAGAAAATGGCTTCCATTGGTCAGCTTTCCGCAGGAATCGCCCACGAGATCAACAATCCTCTGGCGGTGATTGGTGAGGAAGCCGGCTGGATTCAAGATATTCTCAAGCGCGAACACTTCAAAGACGTGAAGGATCTTGATGAGATAGAGGACAGTCTTCGGGAGATTGCCACTCAGTCGGCGCGCTGCCGGGAGATCACCCACAAGCTGCTCAGTTTCGCGCGCAAAATGGATGCCACCCTCAGGGATGTGGATCTGAACAAGCTGCTGGAGGAAGTGGTGTCCATGAGGGAGAGGGAGGCGGCCCTGAGCAACATCACCGTGAAGCGAAAGTTTGCCGAAGATCTGCCCGTTGTCTACAGCGATGCATCCCAGCTTCGGCAGGTCTTTCTCAACCTTTTCAACAATGCCATGGATGCCATTCAGAGGGATGGTGTCATCACCGTCGAGACCCGAAAGAGAGATGAGCGGACAGTGGTCGTCAACATCAGAGACACGGGAATGGGGATTCCCGAGGAGAACCTTCACAAGGTCTTCGACCCGTTTTTCACCACCAAGGATCCAGGCAAGGGCACGGGTTTGGGCTTGTCCATCTGTCATGGCATCATCTCCAAGCTGGGCGGAAAGATCATCGTGGAAAGCGAAGTGGGCAAAGGGACGAAGTTCTCCATTCGTCTTCCCTTGGATCCTGGACGGGTCCAGGGAACGGCTTGAGACATCTGGTGAAAGGGTCCTGGAAATTGAGACTATGGTCCCGGGATGGTCGCATGAAACGTTGCAGAGGATGAGTTGCACAGGGCGGACATGGCCGCATGGAGTTTCAATTTGGCGAATCGACCCGTCGAAAGGCAGGAGTTTCCATGCAAGGATTAAGCATTCTTCTGGTAGATGATGAAGACCGTTTTCGACTGACTTTGAGCAAGCGCTTGTCGGAGAGGGGTCAGGAGGTCACTGCTGTGAGCAGTGGTATGGAAGCCATCCATCAAATGAAAGAACGCGACTTCGATGTGGTGGTTCTGGATGTGAAAATGCCGGGCATGGACGGACTGGAAACGTTATCCGAACTGAAAAAAATACGGCCTGACACAGAAGTCATTCTCCTCACGGGGCACTCTTCCATGGATTCATCCATCGAAGGCATTCGATTGGGGGCATTTCACTTTATTTTGAAGCCCTGTGACATCGACCGCCTGCTGGAGCTCATTCATGAAGCCCACGCGGCCAAAAGAGCCGCCCAGTCCGGTTCCCGCTGATACGCTTTTCTGCAGTGGTAGAAACGGCTTGGTTCTGAAAAGGATTTGGGGCTCCCTTTTATTCTTTCACAGGCGACTTTCAAGACACGGCGCATAAAAAAGGCCGGGCTGAGCCCGGCCTTTTTTATGCGCTCAGAATGAAAAGAAGTTTCGGTTTATGAAAATCCGATGAGGGGCCAGTAGATCATGACGCTGATCACACACACCAGCAGGAGCATGATGCACCAGGGGACGGCGACTTTCACAAACTCCACCTGGGTGAAATAACCGGTGCTGTAGGCGATGATGGTTGGAGGGCAGCCGATGACCAGCATGATGAAGGACGTGGTCATGGGTGCCAGGAGGGCCACCATCATGGGCGACATGTCCATCATGTCCGCCATGGGGAGAGTGATGGGGAGCATCAGGGCCACGGCAGCGGAGTTGCTCATGAGGCTGGACAGGAATGATCCGAAAAATCCGAATCCATAATAGACAATGAAAGGGTGCTGTCCCTCCAGCATGGGTAGGAGTGCTGTGGCCAGAAACATGCCGGCGCCGGTGTGGAGCATGGCCATGCCAAGGGAAACGCCGGCTCCGAAAACGATCCACGACTCCCAGGGAAACTTGTCGCAGATGGTCTTGAAGCCTATGAATTTGGGGCCGCAAAAGCCGAGCATGGCCAACCCGGCGGCAACGCTCACGTGCCATCCCGTCACATCCCCCAGAAACCAGAGGACAAAAGTGGCCACGAAGACCAGCAGCACACCGAGCTCTTTTTTGGTCATGGGGCCTGGATATTCCGCTTCGATCCCTTCCAGTTCCTTTTCCTTGGGTCGAAAAATAACCCACAGTACCGCCCAGGTGCCGAGGGCCGTGAGAATGCAGATGGGAAGCTGAATGATCATGTATTCCAGGAAGCCGACGACTACCGGTTCCGCGAACCTGGGGGATTGCTCTGTGAAAACATAGAGTACTTCCAGAGCCAGCGGGTTGCGCCCGCCGCCCAGCATGGTTCCGAAGCCGCCGGCCGATGCGGACAGGGGAATGAGCATGATGAAAAACTTCGCCAGGTTATTTCCCGAGCCGGGCTTGATGCCCATGGCCATGAACACGGGCACGAAAGCGAAAACCATGATGACCGTGACCGTGGCGTCATGAAACACCGTTGCCGTCAGGGTGCAGCCCACCGCCAGAATGAAGCTCAGGCGCATGACCCTGGTCCCGGCGAATTTCAGGAGATGGTACATGATGCGCCTGGCCAGGCCCACTTCGTTAAGAATCACGCCGAACATGATGATCATGAGCACAAACATGACCGCGGGACTGGCATAGGGAGCCCAGGCGTCGTGGGGGCTCTGAATGTTGAACATGATCAGGCCCGTGCCCACCAGCAGTGCGGTGACTCCAATGGGAATGGCTTCAGTGACCCAGAGGAGGACCACCGTGGTCAGAAGGGCCAGGAGCCGGTGTCCTTCGGGGGTCAGGTTTTCGGGGGTCGGCAACATCCAGACCAGGAGCCCCATGGCAACGGCTATGACCGATTTGATGAGGATGACCTTACCGCTTGGTTCCGGTTGTGTAGAAGCAACTTCAGCCATTTACTGTCCTTTTCTCAGGTTTTTCGTGAAACAAATGAATAGCCACAAGAATATAAAATGCCATTTTTAGACCTTGTGATGATTTGCGGTAATAAAGATGTTGATCTC
>SL_3KL_010_SEDDRAFT_10000148_pt1 | contig 48232 bp, 59 predicted proteins | sample SodLakKL_010_SED_2_FD_10381 | JGI IMG/M metagenome (IMG submission 10381)
AGAATACTCTATCTTAATGTCACCATATTTTTGTTTCAGTTTCTCCTCCAAGAGGAGATCGCAATCTAATGATTCTCCATCCATTGTATGGCTATCCACATTAAGGATGTCGTATCCCACATAATGTCCCGTGCTATATAAGCTCATTGTATACACATAACATTTGAGCTTTTGCACCTTGTCNGAAATTATTGCTAATGTTGGTTTCATGTTGTTCCTTGCGGAGAGTGATGGATTTGAACCACCGCACCACTACGGGCGTCTCGGTTTAGCAAACCGGCCTATTACCTACTCTAGCAACTCTCCATATGCAGAGGGTGAGGGATTCGAACCCCCAAACCACAGTGGGCGCTGGTTTTCAAGACCAGTGCAATAGCCAATTCTGCCAACCCTCTATAATATTTATGTACCCTCGGGAGGACTCAAACCTCCGACCCTCGGATTAGAAGTCCGATGCTCTTTTTCAACTGAGCTACGAGGGCATGTCGCTATACCTGTAAGCAGGATTCTGTCTACTCCTTTCGGAGGAGGCAATCATTTATCTATGCGACCCACCCAAGAGCTGCACGAGCATAGCTACGCTCTCCTATTTGGTCTTGCTTCGAACTTTCGTCCCGCTCGTTGAAGTCCTGACTTTCCTCTTGCAATACAAGCGATTGCCCGGTATAGCTAGTACTGCCGGGGGGATTCGAACCCGCCGTTGCCGGATTGAAAGTCCGGAGTCCTAGGCCTGACTAGACGACGGCAGCATATTGCCTGCTCGGGACTCCTCTTAATTAGAGTGCGAATCATACGAATGATCCGAATACTTGTATGGTATTGGCAGGCACCTATTTCCACCGCCCGATTAAGTGTGATTAATGAGAGGGGCTATTGAGAATCGAACTCAAGTCCTCTGATTGGAAGTCAGGTACTTTGCCACTAAGTTATAACCCCTTTATTTTTAATCTTTTTTAACTGCAGTTCCAGATACTCCTAAATTTCGCCCTATTTGCTCATAGCCATTCTTTATCATTGAATACTTTTTTGCCTTTAAATAATTTTGACACGCGTAATTTTGGTTAAATGTTATAATTACTTGAGACGCCGGTGAGAGTCGAACTCACTAACACGGGATTTGCAGTCCCGCTCCTCGCCGTTTGGAATCAGCGTCGTGAGCTACGAGACGGAATCGAACCGCCGACCGGCGCATTACAAGTGCGCTGCTCTACCTGCTGAGCTACCGTAGCTTATTGCGCGCCGTGTAGGAATCGAACCCACCTCACGAGGTTTTGGAGACCTCATCGCCTCCATTGGCATGCCGACGCGTATCTTCTTCAACATTTTCATTTCAGAGATCCTGTAAATTATTTTATTACAACTATGGTTTTAACAGCCTTGTAAGCCCCCGCAGCCATGCGATAAAAATAAATACCAGCAGCCAGACCACGTAAATCAACATCTACTGTGTGTAAGCCTCTGTTATAATGTCCGTTCACTAACACTACAACCCGCTTACCCAAGAAGTCATACAACTCGATAACAACCTTTTCGGACCTCCCTAGACTAAAATACACGGTCGTAACCTCTTGGGAAGGATTTGGAAAGTTTTGGTACAACCGAGTTTCAAATTTTAAGTCACTGCTCCCTACCCAAGTAGATGTAGCTTTCACGGTCACCACCGCCCCAACTACCAGCGCTACCGGCGGATCTGACTGTACAACGCTATCTGGCAGCTCAAATACCCCAACAGCATCATAATCCCCCACGACGCTCGAATCGTAATCAGCAATCGTCCACTCTAGTCTAACAATATGCGGTACATCTCGACTGTCCACCATTATTGTAGAATCTACCAACGGTACTTCAGCCGCAGGTGTCCCCCATAACACCACTACGTCGTCTACTGGCAAAATTGAAACTACGTGGGGTGGTGGTATTGGATCTAACGCCACAATAGTAAACTCAATTACATTAGACCGCACCTCCCGCAACTCCGTATAATTTTTTGCCCATAGATGTATATACGGGTTATGCAGCCACACTTTACTATATACCCTGTAGGTACCACCTACAACAGAAAGAAGTCCTTCGTACCTTTCTAAAGCATAGGGCCCATCCGAATGAAATTTCCCCCGTATAGCAAACGAGCTATCTGCCACCCACCCAGAGTCCGGTTCAATACTACCAACGTAGTCCACAAAAAAGTAAACAGAATCGATTACATTATTTGTCGATGGTTTAGTAATCTCAACATGAAGCGGAACATCATCTACCCCTCCGACTACTCCAAGCACCAGTGACAGCAATACAACCGCTAGTCTCATACAATAAACCCATTTATTATTTAGCTACCCACCTTCGTTGGTACTCTTGTTGTTTATCTTTATACGGCATTTTTTGTTATTGGTTAAAGCTCCATCTTTAGGATTTGAACCTAAAACCTGCGCGTTAACAGCGCGCTGCTCTACCGTTGAGCTAAGATGGAATAATAACCCGCGAGCGACTAGCCATTGGACGCTTAGCGCCCTACCCGCGGGTTAATTTATCTATATGCAAGCAACGCCAAAACATAGTTTCAACGTTGCTCGATCTCCTTCACCCAAATGGAGTGATGAGTCTTAGGTAGGGGTACTGCCACGTCGCTCGGCTGTCTGATGTTTTTATAGCACTGTTAGAGGATATCACCCCAACAAGCGCCGGGATTGCTCTTGGCCTAACCGGAACCCCAGACAAACGTCTTAGTGACGCACCGCCGTCACTGAGTACCCTTGCAGACGTGAATGGTTTCGAACCACCAACCTCAAGGTCCAAAGCCTTGCGCTCTGCCGGTTGAGCTACACGCCTATTCTTTTAGAAGCCACGGAAGGACTTAAACCCTCGACCTCTCGGTCCGTAGCCGAGCGCTCTTTTCAACTGAGCTACGTGGCCATTCTAAAATATAATAAAATTTTAATTAAAAAGCAAATTAGGGGCCCGAATTAACGGGCCCACTAAACTTGATTTTACTTATTGCTCTTCATAGCAAACTATTGCCATGAAGTTATTCTCTTTTGGTTGTATTAATATTTCCTTACCGACCAGATCAGCAAGTGATGCTGCCTTTAAATATTGCAACAGCTTGCCGAGTGTACTAGTGTACAATATCTGTCGATCAGTATCATAATTTAACCATAGACCTTTTACCTTTATCTCTCCACTGTGATCTTTTATGAAGACTTCATTAATTTTATATTTAACTCCATCTTCAGCGATAGTATCGAAATACAGCCGTTCACTACCATCTTCTAGAGTTTTAGTGTATACGTTTTCGATTTTTACTGTTTTACGACTACCACCTAATTTAAGATTTAATACGTCCATCTGCTACTTGTCTTGGTTTTTCTCATCATAAATTTCATAACCCATTTCCCGTCTTTGCGCTACTTTTTCTTGGAACGCTTTTATTATTTCCTCATGGGGTCCGGGGCCAATCGCTGGCTTGGGTTTCTGTATAACAAAGTCGGTTCCATCAGAATCTAATGTCGTCTGTCCCCAACTTATCATTATTACGGATTTGCCATCGTTAAGTTCAATAAGATCCATATCAAAGAACTTATAGATGGATTCCTGTTTCGCATGTTTAGCGATCATCCTCATTTTTTTATCTCCGGTAATTCACATGAATCACTTTCACAGTATAAGTTTTCCGATTTACCCACATCTTCCGCTATAGGTTTAATCGGAGCTATTTTTAGTTTTTTCAACATTTTGTTATACTCTTCTTCAGTAATTGTTATATAAGGAGCCTGTTTATACCCGTGCTCTAGGATCGGCAAAAAGCTAACCGATTTTAATCGAGTCTCGTACAACTGCAAAGCTTCATTTATTTCTTTGGCTTCTTGCGGCTTAAATGTAACTGTTATACTGACAGAGTTATCTGACCAGTAATATTGCATTTGAGCTGCATTTTCCAATTGTTCCCATATTGTAATTTCATCTTTACCTTTGATAAAGTTATCTTCCTTTATAGGAAAACTAATAACAGAAGTTCCTGGTGAATAAATGTCTGCTTCTACGGGATAACCCGCATTCTCATATACCTTTACTAAAGGATTATTAGAAGCAATACGAACGTTTCTTATATAATATTCTGAGTGTGGGTAGTGTATCCCTGGAGTAACTCCAGGAAGTAAACTGACAGTACCAGATGGTTTGACAGTTGATAGTTTTATTGACCGCGGTATACACAACCAATCAGAATATTGTTTATCTAAAGATTTTAAATATTCGTATCCTTCGTCTGCCCAACCCAATGTTTTTCGTTTTCCAAACTTACGAAAGGCTTGAGTTATGCCTGTTAAGCTTGTACCTATTCTACGATTACGCATCATAACTGCGTTGACACGCTCATCGTGGGTTGGAATTAGTGTTACTGTTTTCGCATATAAGTATGCATATTTCAATGTAGTTTTTAGATCCTCATAAGAACTATGATTTGGTAACATTACTTCTACTAAATTGCAAAGCTCAAATGACTCTAGGGATTGCTCCCCACAATTGGCCACATTAATGCCAGTATATTCGTAATTTCCACTATCATGTTTTTTTTGATTCACTATAGCTACAGTATGATTATCATCTACTGTAATATTATAGACTGTATGTAACCCATCTAAATATTCTATAGATTTTACTCGCGCATTATAATTTTCTGCAGCTTGTTTTAGTTCTTTATATTCTTTAAAAGAATTTTTAGATCCAGCGAATCTTATGGGAACTTTTTGCTTTTTACATTCGGATTCCCATTCGGTTTTTAAAGGATCTTTTTGTAATTTATATTTTAGGTCAGAATATACACGTAATTGTTCTATCTTTGTTTTTTCGATATTTTTTCTAAGTACTTCTTTCTGCCGCTTAAATCGTTTCTGATATACTATGGCATTTTCTTTAGAATTCAGATATTTATTAGAACATGCTGTACTACAGAAAGCTTGTTCACGGCTTTGATAGTTTATGTAGAAATTATTTTTACAAATTTCACAAGCTCTTTCAACAAATACCTTTTCATCCTCAATTTTTGCAGTATATCCCTGTTCTAATGCTTTTTGGTATAATCTTAGGGTTCTAGGATCTAAATCCTGATTTTCAAAACCACATTCATTTGCGGCCCAGAGAGCTAATTGCTTTTCGGAACCTAAACTATCTCTTCTAAATTTCGAAAATTGTGAAGGAATTCCAATTTCTTTCGCAAATTGGTTCCATTCTTTTACGCTAAATTTACGTCCCAAAGATTTGGTTAATTCCAGTGCATACTTCTTTAAATCATCATTCGAATATCCAGAAAATCTTCCATTTTTGCTACCTTGAGTATCTACCTGAGCGTGCAATTTTGTATGCTCTTTAAATGACATGATTTCTAAATTTTCGGGAGAATTATTCAATGAATCATAGTCTTTATGGTGTACAGCAAGTCCGCCTTTAATCCAACCATTTTCTTGTTCTTTTTTATATTTTTGATTCCATTCTTCGGGATAAAAATATTTTGTAATAATACGATGCTCGAAAATGCGACTATTTTTTGGATTATTAGCATCCAAATGTAGTAGGTAATATAATTTACTATCTTTACTGGTTTTCGCTAATCGCTTTTTAAACGGAGATAAACTATCCCCAGGCTGTAAATCTTTTGCCTCAACTTCAACTCCATCCTTTTTGATAAATTTATGATTCGGAGTTACATCAAAATAGTTATCGTCGGTTAAATGAACTCTAATTAATTTTTGAGCTGTTCCAGTTATTCTTGGATTTCTTCCCATTTTAATTGAAATTAATCCTGTTGTCTTATTTAAGGAATATACTGGAACGTCTTTTTCTTCCTTTGCTAATTGTTCTATACTAACTGCATTTCTACCGTCTGCTACTGCTATTAATGTGTCTTTCGCGTAACATGGATTGAATCCCATGACCCTTCGGTCTTTCCAATTCTCTCCATCTTTTAATCGTCCATATCTTCGTGCGTTATCTAACCATACATACCCGGGTTCTCCATTAACCGCAGTATCTTGTGCAAATACAGAATAATCTATGCCAACTTTAACAGCTATTGAATTATTACTGGCCCATCTATGATGACTTAGTTTATATTCGTTTTGTTTTAACTTTATAAACTCATTATCAAAGGGTGAGCCAATCATTAGCTCTGCAGCTCGCCGCGTATTACCGGCTACAACGCAACGCCCAATTAGATTAAATATATCAACTATCTGAGTAGAAGATATTTCATATGGCTCAAATTCCTTTATTAAAGAACTGATATCCATGACGTCTTCTTTGGGATAGTTCTCTTTAAATCGATTATCGGTTTTACATAACACTTTTATTACATCGTCAACCAAAGCTTTTAAAGGGCCTGGTCCAGATGAGGTTCCCCCGAAGGTTTTAATTGGTTCGCCCTCAGCACGTATCCTTGAAAAGTCTACTAGCTTGGGAAGTTGCTTTCCTAGAAATGATTCTAGTAAAATTTCCAATAAAGAAACCCAACTTTCGCGTGTATCTTCTACAACGAAAGTACCATCAATTAGTTTCGGAGGACGGATTGTTACTTTCCCAGCACCTTCCGTATCAGCACCAACGCCCACTCCTAACATCATGAAATCCATCATATACGTAAAGGGAGCGGAGAAACTAGTATCTAGCTCGTTTGTGCTTACGAATCCACAATTTGAAGTTAATATATTATCGGCTAAAGTAAACGCATGTTTTTCAGGAACAATAGCACAAAATACTTCTTCTATTTGATTAGTTTTTTCAACTGACTTTACCGACCAATACTGATATTGATCCGTATAGTTTTTTATAAACGATTTTTTATGATGATCGAGTAAAAAGAAATCTTCAGATAAATGTTGCCTCATCAGTTTAATAGAATAGCAAGTGTGATTTCTTCCTGTTAAATTAGATTTTCTTGTTTCTGAAATAATTGAATAAGTACCTATTCCCAGAATAGAGCATACTTCTCTAATAAATAGTATGTTTTCTTTATTATAAGAGTCTATCTCAGGAGATCCACTGCTACAATTTCCATCTGCAGCAAAATAACCTATTAACCACCCATATAAATATGACTTGGTTTCATTTATATTAGGTAACTTTTTAAAATAATTGGGTAATCCAGTTATTTTAATATTTAAACCAGATGATTTTTGAGATTCGTTATTATTGAAGTATTTCTTTAAACATGCATTTTCCTCCCCACAAAGAATTATGTGGTTAGAATTTTTTTGTCCTGGAACTTGAGACCCATCTCCAAAAGAAATGCCGTGCGCTATCCCAAACGTAGACGGAGTTATATTTTTGATACCTTGTCCAAATGCATATCTTAATCTATGCTTTTCTGGGCGCAAATCTTTAGTTTTAACTCTTATCCACTTGTTTGATTTTCTATATGGATTACGCCTGTCTTTTGTAAACCACTCATGGTCTTCGGTAGTATATATAATTTTTTCTACTCCAGATCTAGTAAGAGTTAATTTCCATAACGTTTGGTTTCCAAAAGATTTTATGGGAGCGGCAATCCATTGCCCATTTTCACTTAGTAGTTCAGCACTACTTCCGGCTAGATCTCCGATCTTTTTAATTCCTTCAGATGTAATTATCTCAGTATTATACTGAAAACAATTATTTAAAGCCCCAGAGCCTTTAGCACGTATTAGAGGTAAATGCATGGCCCATAAACCACGGCCAGGCGGTAGGAACTTAAATTCCCACATACGTCTATACATTTCTTGCGCGCTCTTCTGCGCCTTATGCGCGTTCCACGGAAGCTTGTATTTATCACAATGTTCTCGTTGAATAGTGTACGCAGCTTCTACTACTCGTTGTAGCGTCTGATGAAACTCTTCTGAGTGTCCATTGTCTTTTCTAGAATATGTTCGTTTATAAACCATGTAACCTAAAGGCCCCCATTTAGGTTGGGAGCCTTCAAATTCTTTTAAAAAATTATTAGATAGTTTGAATTCTACTGCCATCTATCATCGCCTTTCACCTTACTTACCAGTAGAACCAAGTCCTCCTTCACCGCGTTTAGTTTCGGATAACTTGTCTACTTCAACTATCTCAGCGTCAGTTACTTTCTCAACTGTAAACTGGGCAACACGCTGTCCTTTTTCAATAGTTACTGGAAAATCTCCAGCGTTGCCTAATATGATTTTTACTTCGCCTCGATAATCTGAATCTATAGTGCCAGCCTTTACGAATGTTTTTTCGTCTAGCGCTAATCCACTACGATCCTTAATTTGTACAAAATAACCTTCTGGAATTTCCATAGCTAATCCCGTAGGTATTGCAGCAGTAGATAGTCCGGATGCAATAGTTTTTACCGACGCAGTTATATCAAATCCAGCGCTTTCTGGATATGCTTTCTTTGGTAACTGCGCATCGTTATTCAGCTTTTTAACTTTTATTTTAACCGTGGGCTGTTTTGCTGCGCTGGTCCTTTTGCGCGTACTCTTCTTCGGTGCTTGTTTGGCTTCTTGTGCTTTTGACATAATTTATTGTTTGTTCGTCTATTTCGTGATGTTCCGATATTCTAATTATAGAATTTTTCGGTATGTGTTCTGTCACGATTACTGGATTAAAAATTTCTAAATCTTTAGAAGGATCGTCGTCTGCTAGTGGTTTTAATGCCACCATGTTTATACTATCTAATGATGACTTTGACAATATCCCACATAAAGATATAATGTTCTTGCCCTCTAGTATTCTAAGACTGACGGCCTTTCCAAATAATGAATTGAAACTGCTCGGACTCATTTAAATATACTGGTTAAGGTAATTATTAATTTCAACTAACCAATCAGAATTGAAATCTTTGATTGGTATGCTCTTTCTCCCCTTTGGATTATCCCAATACTGATGTATTTTGCTTAGAGGTGTTATAAACGCCTTATCCTTATACAAAGATGTAAAATGTATTAGGAAAAATGCGATACCGCCACACTCACTCCAATAATCCAAAAAGTCTAGTTGATGCTGATGTATATTACTGAGAGGAAAACTAGTTTTATTTTTAGTTTCTTTCGCATCAAATGCAATAGCTCTACCTCCAACACAGCCGAAAAAATCAACTGTGGACGGTTTCATTACCAACCCTTCTGAGGTCATTACGATGGGAGTCTCGATCTTTTGTACTATTGCTACTTTTTTTATTCTATAATCTAGGTTGGCCTTTTTTACCAGGCCTTCGAGTTTTTCCATGGGAATTAATTATAATAAATAGTTCATTAAATGTCAATAATCTCAAAGCCATATTTTTGAACTATTTTATAATTTTTGTCGGGAAATGTGTATGCATAATGATAGTGCCCAAAACGAGCAATATCAGGATCAAATTCGTCCACAAGTTGTTGTATTTCACTACATCCCCACCCACGTGTACCGTGTGGAGGTGCTTCGTGGGCGATGAATATCTTTACTTTACTAGTATATTTATATCTTGCAATGGTATTCATCGCGCGTCTGTGGTCTACGCGCGTAAAATGATTTAACCTATGCCCGGAACGTTGATTAGGTTGCATCCCCCATGTTCTTGGGGAATATACGCCACCGAAACCTATAATGACAAAATTATCTGTTTCTGCGCAATGTCCATCGGGAATATAATATAAGTTAGGAATTATTTGCTTTACTTCGTTCAAGCTTAACAAATATTTTTGATCATCGTGATTACCGCGGATAAAGTAGGTGGGAATTTTAATGTATTTTTCTCGATTGTAATAAGGTAGGAATCCATACGCACTCCCTTTCTCTTTACTCTTGTCATCAGCAAGCTGGGGATCCGGAAATACTCCCAGATCCCCTACTTGTATTTGATAGTCAATGTCGCCAGGGATTTGAGATAGTTTATCTACATATCCGTGCAAATCTCCGACAATTGCAATCCTCATTCTTCGTTTTCTTTCTTAATTATATCTTTAGTTGCTGCGGTTATAAGGGTTCTCAAACTCTCTTTAAATGAATTAAATGCACGACTAACATTAACAATGTAGTCTCGTATATTATCAGCAGCTATTTCTGCTGATGTACGTTCTTTATTCATCTTCTTCTGTTGGTTTGTGTTTGATTACTACGACTTGATCCGAGTAACAAGCTCGAAAGCCTATTTCTGGGGACAAAAGGTAAACTATTGTTTTATCATTAGGGGCTTTTGAAAATCCAGTAACTTTTAAGGTGACGTTAGCGGATTTTGACCCGGGCTGTTGAGCCATTCTTACTTCAGCGCCAATGTGCTCCGGATTCTTTAATAATAATTCTTTGGGTATTTTTTTATATCGCCAACCAACTACTCCATTTTCACCTGTAAACTCCTCTACTTTCAAGGACCGCAAAAGCCCCGATAATGTCTTTTTTCTAGGCATTCCTCAATGTGATTTTTCGCTCAAAGTCCAGAATATTCTTTGGATCTTTGCCCAAAAGTCTATAGTATTTGGTTAATGTAATTTTCTTTTGGCCGTTGCATACCTTGCATTTCCTCACTGAGGTCGTTTTGCTTTGCCGTTTGCATTCCTTACATTTACAGTATGCAAACCGCCATTTTCCGGTGCTTGAGCATCCTGGACATCCAATTAAAACTTTAAATTTGGTCATGATTAATAAATAATTAATTGACGGTTTTTGTTAATTAGGTTTCTAATTTTCGCTAGCCCATACTTTTTTAAGCTTTGGACCACTTCTGGATTGTCAATTTTGTTTAGGTTACCATCGTCTATTTTACGTAGCAAGTTAGAGGGTCTATACTTACTATATAAAGGGCTGTTTTTCAACATTCTATGCGTAAACATATTCTTATTCGAATGCACAGTAAATTTCTTTATCCAATGTACAGCACTATAGAAATCGTGATAGTTGCATTCCATAATTAAATTAAATGCATGCACCATTTCTTTGGGGTAATCAATAGTAAAATCCCCTGTTAAGAACGCCGAAAGGAATTCGTTAGTTCCCTCATATAAAAATTGATACGATCCATATCCACCGCTCTCCACTTGAAAGAAGTGTATTAGCTCGTGAATAACGGTCGCCATTGGGATAATGTACACGTCTGGTATTTCAATTCTATCGACGTACGCAAAACCCTGAAACACAATTACTTTGTTTATATGGTCATAGAATGCGTCTATGTTCGTATTAATTTCGTTAATCCACTCGTCCGTAACAGTCTCGTATTGATACCATAGCTTTGCAAAGTGCTTAGCTGTCTTAGCGATTTTGACTTTAGGTATTTCGTACGGAATGTAGTTCAAGTGGTAAGACAGAAATGTAACCAGGTTCTTAATCTCGGTATGGGTGATCCTGTCTTTAAATACAGATTTATGCATCTTTTAGGTTGATTAGAAGATTAAATAAAAAAGGCCGGGTGGTTAGCCCGGCCTGATTTAATTAGTCTTTCATCCAATCTGGGACATCGTTTGCTGACTGTCCTGCTGAAACATTAGCACTAGATGGAAAGAGCTTTCGCACTTTATTCGTCGGATTACCAGTGTTAGTAGTATCCGGCTCGGTATAAATATCGAGAGTTTTCCCTTTTAATTCCTTCACGATTTGCTCAATACCTACTCCAGGCTTATCCGCAAGATCGCTGCCAACTACTTCAAGTAGTTGTTTCACTCGCCAAAGTGAGTTTTCGGTAAGGGTTATATTATCCCATACCTTACGCTTTTCATATTTTCCGGCGGTAACAGTGTATGTTATTGCTAACATTTGTTTTTGCCCGTCGTTTGTTTTGCGTAACTCCACGTCATCGATTACCACAGGATAACGGTCTTCTGGCAATGAATCAAAAGAAGTGCTTTTTATTTCGTTGAAGTTGAACTTCATTTTATGAATTGGTTATGTCTTCTAAGAATAACTTAGCTTCGTCTTCACGTAGATCCAATATATTCGATACAGAATAATCTTCTGTAAGTTTATCTCTTATTATATTCGGATCCTTCTCTTTTACTACTTTTAATATCCTCCCATAAGTTTCGGTAGTAATACCGGCACTCATAAGCTTTTCACCATTCACTACAATTTCAGTAGTACGTCGCGCTCCAGTGCTAAGTTTCTCTTGCGCAACCTCTTTTTTAGCTTTCCTCTTTAGTTTATCCATGTCAAAGTAACTTACCATTTGATCATACGTAAACTCAAATGTTCGAGGAAGTGTGTTGGTTCTATCTTTGATCGTTTTGGCGATACGGGATTCTCCATCAGGAGCAACCTGTAACTCCAGAACCGTGTCCATTAAATACGGAACCTCTTTAGGAGAATCCGATGTCTGACCAACGATTTTCATGAACTCCCCGCCGGAGCTATCATATTCCGGTTTGGATTGCGCTGTTATAACAACGTTCATGTCTAAAGCAATAAGCTTATTAATCAACATTTTTAAGTCGGATTTAATAACCTTATAATCTGCTGGTTGTAATGTGTAATTCGGATTTCCTTTTTTGACTCGTAGCCTTCTCAAATGTTTATCTTGTAACAGGTCATAGAATCGAGTCATACTATCGAGAACAAACGTTCTTATCTCTCCAGGATCATTAATTAACTCATCAACTGCTTGATAAATCGTATCAATGTCCGAAGTTTTTAGACGTTTAAATTCAAAGTGTTTAGCATAGTGATCAGTGCCACCATCTAAATCTATAAGAGCTATATTTGGAAAATATAGCGTCGTAATCGTTTTCCCTACTCCGCTGGGTCCGAATAAAAATAGCTTTAGCCTTTTATCTTCGTCCACTGCGGATCTAAACAAACTCATGTATGTTATTGGTTATCTATTATTTATTGGTGTGTATTTCTTAATTCGTTGAAATACTTGATAAGTTGCCTTTAAATCTCGGGCACAGTACTCAGCTATTTTATTGAATTGTCCATTTGCATAAGCTATGTGTACTGTTGAATTAGTAATTTCTCCATCTTTAGGGCTTTCTATCCCTAACATCTCACAAGCCTGTTCCAGGCTCATATACATATCCCTACCACAGAGTTCTAGTAAACAATCATAGTGTGGTGGGAAGGGATTGTATTTTGTATAATTAAGAAAGTTTGGGTTTGTAGGTAAAATCTTATGTACAATGGAACGCCTTATTATAAAAGGGATGTCAAAACCTCTACCATTATACGATATAAATATACCATCATTATACCCATCTATCAATTTCCAAAAGCTTTCAAGTATGTTTGCTTCGTTTTGCTCGGCATAATTATATTCTTCTGGACCATCCGGAAAATACACGCTTATGCACGCTATTTTTCCCAGGTAAGCATCTAGGCTGCATATTTTACGCCTATGTTCCGCTTCTTCTAGTCCGTGGTTTATACCTCTGTCCGAGTTTCTAGCAAATTTTTTATCTAAATATTCCTGCTGTAAACTTGACAGTGAATCTTGTGGAACTGTTTCAATATCAAATACTAGTCTAGAATATTTATAAGCTGGTGGTACGTTTGGAGTGTTTAGGTTTGCCTGTTCAAAAAGTGACATTAATTATTTGGTTTATCAATTATACTAAATTTTTTAGAAAAAGTCAAGTTGCCAAGGTATCATTTACTAGAACAACCATCTTGTCCACAGCGAACAGTTGGTTCATAGGCGCGTCAATTAATTCTAAAGGTTTTTGGTTCTTAATCGCGAATTTGGCCAATGCTTTAATAGTGCCTAATTTGGTGTCTCTACCGACTCGAAATTTAATCTTATCGTCATGGAGTTCAAATATAATACTTTTATCATCGGCTACGTAGACCTTGGCTTTTTTATAAGGCTGAGACTCGTCAAGCTGAGCCTTATCCATTTCTTGTCCTCTTAAAGTATAAACTGATTTCTTCCATGTTACGTGGCGGATCATACTTCTACCTCTAGCCCTTCGGAGGCTATTATAAACTTACGGTTATCAAATGCTGTTTTTAAATGGCCCTCTAATACTTCAGGGCGGTTAGTTCTTGGAGATAGGTGTCCTAAAATAATAGATTTTTTAGCATCCAGATCCACTGACTGCAAGTATTCTACTACTTGACGATTACTCAAATGACCGAAGTTACTAGTTATTCGTTCTTTCAGTAGTTGGTCATAATGTTCATATTCCCTTAATAGTTTTTCATCGTAGTCAGTTTCTATGATTAAAGAATCGCAGTCCCTTAGTGCGTTTTCAATTACTTTACTAATACTTCCAGTATCGGTTAATATGCCAAGCTTAGTATTCTCATCACTGATAACAAACCCCAAAGAGTATATGCTATCGTGTTTGGTACTGAATGGTGTAATCTCCATTGACCCAACGCTTATTGTGGTGCCTTCTATAAGGTCTTGTATACGTGGGTCATCTTTTAATTCCGGGAATTTTTGCTCGACTATTCGTGAGTTTATATATATTCTAGATAGGTCAGTCTTTTTCATTAGTGGCTTCATGCCTTTGATATGATCCGAGTGCTCATGACTTATGAACAACGCATCAAAGGATTTTCTACCAGCTATTTCGATAGTCTTTTTGGCAGATAATCCGGCATCCACTAGAATATGTGTATCATTATTAAATATATAAGTAGAGTTCCCAGAAGAACTCGAACCTATAATTCGAATTTTCATTGTTAGTTGTGGTTAAGTGCGCTTATGGTAGCGTAAAAACAATTTGAGTTTTTTCTCGTCGGGCCACATGTTGTTGAGCCAATCAACAAAATCTTCGTCCTTCAAATCCTTTTCGGTTAAATCCCGAACTATCGCCCACTGATTTTTAAAGCTACACAAGTGTAGCCTCTCTGTTCTTATACCATAAATTTTGGAGATGTCGTCCGTGAAATTTGTGACTAAAATCACAGGCTTGCCGACATATTTTTTAAAATCAATCATAAGTTAATTATACTAATAATTTAATTAAAAATCAAATATTATTGGCAGATATCCTTATTTCTTCCCAGCGGACTTTTCCCTCCTCGATCTGTTTTTTAATTTTGGTTTGTTTAGTAGAAAGTTTTGAGTTACCAGTCTTAACTTCTAAAAAGATCACCTCTTCATCCTCGAATACTACGAAGTCCACTGGCCTCCCAAGAAAGTGCGAATCATTGACATTATACGGATAGTCCTTCATAAAAGGTATGAAGTGTTCTACCGCCATTCCGTGTTTACTTTCAACGGAACGTTTTTTGCTTCGCAGTTCCTTAATTTCATCCTGTAGTGCGTTGGCCCGTATGGATAGTCTTTTCAATCGAACTAATGAATAGATCAACGTACCGATACAGGTTAGAATTAATATAATAAATAATATGGCTACTAGGTCCAATCTTCTAGTTCCTTTCGTATTTTTCGTTTGAGGTTAATCACCTTTTTCATGCTAATTTTGTTTGGGCTTCCTTGGCGATCCGCCTCTCTTACCTTTAACAGGTCCCATATATGCTCAGCCCCAACTCTTTTAATCAGCCTTCTAACTCCGCGGCTAGTCATTTTAGGATCAATATCAAACATATGATGTTTAACCAAATGACTAACCTTATCGACCAGTTCGGGATTGAATTTTAGATCCGTTAAGGTTTTTCGAGCTATTTCGGCACCGGTGACTTCGTGCCCAAAAAAGTGAATCTGTCCCGATGAAGTTATCTGCATGGTGTCCGCTTTCCCGATATCATGAAATAATATGGTAAGGCGTATAGCCAAATCAGTTGGTGTATTATCTAACGCATACATAGTGTGATCAAAAACGTTAGTAACGCCATCTCGTTTGCTCTGCACCACAGAGTCGCTGAAATGTAACTTGGGGATAATGTACTCTAATAGTCCAGAATCTTTTAACATTTTAATCCCTGCGGAAGGTTTTTCCGACATAACTATTTTAATCAGTTCATCCCGTATATATTCTGGGCTTACGGATTGCACTAAACTAGCGTAATCGTAAATTAATATCCAAGTATCGGTATTTAAAACAAACCCTAGTTGTGAAGCTAGACTAACAGCTCTGAGCATTAATTCCGGATTGCTTAAAAAGAGTTTGCGATCATTGATCTTTATCAATCTTTGCCTGATATCCGAAAGCCCTCTCATGGGGTCGTGTATCTCAGAGTTAAGCGTTCCGACTGCTATAGAATCTATTGAAAAGTCCCTAGAGGTTAAGTACCCATATAAATCATTTCCACAATCTATAAATTTATGGTTTTCCTTATTTATAGTAATAAGCTTAGGATAGTTTTTGCCTAGGACTTTCTCCAGATGTTCATGCGTTGAAACGTTAGTGTCATTGACTATTAATACATCATAATAATCAATGGGCATTGATAAAACCTTGTAATAAATACAACTACCAGAGTAGTACGTTTTGATTCCCAGATCATTTAATTTTTCAAATACTTTATTATGTGAATTCATCTGGTGTTTTTATTCCGTATCGATGTTTAAAGCCTTCGATTTTAATTCTGGATTTCCAAAGGTGCCCTTCACATGTAAAAAACGGATGTACTTTTCGGGTTTCATCTGTCTTATTAGTTACTCCGGGCAGCTTGCATTCTCTTTTTCTTGCCACAAAAAACTTGCAGTAGGCGCATACGCGCGCCATTTCTAATTCAGGGATCTTCATAGATTCTTTCTCCTTTAGCTATTGTGTAGGTTATGTAAAAGGCTATTAGCCCTATTATGAAAATAACAGTTAATAATACAGAGGACAGTAGTGCTTCAACTGTGCCCCATAATACTACAAAGCCTATACATATAAATGATATCAAGAACATGAAATTTTTCATTTGTCCTCCAGTAAATCTAGTTGTGGGTGTGGTCCTGGGTTACGTTGTTTGTGATAATTAAGTTGTTGTATTCTGTTCTCTATAAAGTTACTGAGTCTATGTAGCTCATATAGATCGTTGTCCTCGGGTGATTTAGTAAAACAATCTATATGCCCAATTGTTTCTAAGTCATTATCAACCCATTTTTCTAATTCTGTGTGGGCCTCAATAAATATTCCGTGAGGCCCATCATAATCAGATATACGGGTTACTATTCCTATGCGATTGTCATGATTTTTGCAGATTACGATTGATCCTACTCTATAGTTCAATCTTTTCATGCTTGACCTCCCCATTATTAACGGTTAACCTTACAATCTCATCCCCGCTTTCCCACACCAAGAAAGCTTCTAAAAATCCGGAGCTATTCTGTAATGTTGGTACCAATATGTCATTATAGACCGATCCTGAGCCTTCATATCGTAAATATATCTCAGCTACGCGCATTTGTTTGTTGGGCAGTATAACCCCTTTTATTGAGCACAATTCACACAGATCAGTTATTTCGATCATCATGGTATCGAAGTCTATGAGCACCGGGCGTTTTTGATTATCCGGGCACAACATAGCTAGAGGAACTACTAGGTCTTTTATTTTTTTAGTTTTCCACAAAGAAATGTTATAAGACATTCTATGCTCCTATGATCTTTTTGAGAGTTCGGTTTCTATTATAAAATTGAAATTTCAGTATCTCTACCTTGTCATCGTAAAAATCTATAATAATAGGCTTCTTTTTATTTGCTAATGGTCGCATAATTCGTCCAGCCATTTGCTTGACTAATATTTTTGATTTAACTGGAGCACAAATAAATAGCGCATCCAACGATGGCACGTCTATACCTGTAGAAAATAATTGTATAGTGGATATCACAGCTTTGCATTTACCGGAGGATAATTCTTTCATAATTTTCTTCCTCTGTGCCTTAGGAGTTTTGCTAGTTAACATACGTGAGCCTTGTATATTCTCGTGCAACCATTTTACCTGGGATTGGCGCTGACACAGCATAACTACTTGCCGGTCTTTATAGTCCTTGTATGTATCAAGTATTAGATTATTTCGAGCATCATCTTCGGAAAGGTGTGATATCATTTGTGTGTATTCCGAAGAATCAAATATAGGAAAAAAATAGTCTGTTTTAATGACCTTTAATTCCGGTATCACTATTGAACTTTTAACATCAGTATCATCTACAATATAGTGGTTCATACCCGTTAACCAAAATATAATCTTTGTTAATCCATCCGTCCTTTCGGGAGTAGCCCCTAGCGCCCACTTATATTTAGCCTTTAGTCGAGCGATAGCAGCAGCAAAAGTATTGGCCGGAATAATATGTGCTTCATCTACAAATATTTGTCCGAAAGTTTTATTTAATTCCGTTGGGTCCATCTTGGTAACAGACTGTAGCAATCCAACTGTTACCGGCTTAATAATCTTTCGAGTATCTCCGATGAATCCAACGTCTCTTATATTTGTGAAAGCTTTTAATCTATCCACAAACTGGTTCGCTAACTCTAGGGTGTGCACCAAAATTAAAGTGGGCTGTTTCCTCTTACATATCGCAGCTATGGCGATCACAGTTTTTCCAGTACCTGTTGGGGCCTGTATAACCCCATTAGTGTTGCCTAAAATAAAATCTACCGGACCTTTTTGGTATTCCCTAAGCTCGCCGCTGAACTCAATGTCCAGTAAATCAGGAGACTCAACGCGATAATCTTCAATATCATGATGAGCCAAATAGTTGTCTTTTAACGAAATGCCATATCCTATTGGAATCACTAGACCCTCTTGCGTATCTTTAAAATAATACGTATATTTAGATATGCCCATAACGTTCTTACCCAACGACATTGCAACGCTAAACTTTGGGTTAGTGATCGTTAAAGCGCTTTTAATGTCCGATTTTTCAATATTTGACAGGTCGGTAAGCAGGGCCTGGTTTGAGAGTTTTATCATAAAAAAATTTGGTTAGATTCTTCTCACAGTTCTTATACCAGAATATATAGTTGATTTTAATCAGTATATTTATTATAATAAAATATCAAATAAAATTCAAAGGAGATTTATGAATAAGACAACCGAACAAATACTGAATGACCTGTTTGAACATAATTACGCATTAAAGCAGGCTTCGATATTAAACGATAAGGTGCAAATTGTACTAAAAAGCTTAACTGCCAAAGAGCAGTTAGAGATAGACGAAAAATCTAAAGATTCTGATACATACGTACAGTTTCTACGAAATAACACACTGGTTACATTGGCTTATATGTTAAAACAATATTCTAGTCCGAAAAAACAAATGAAGTTTGAGGATCCGGATAAAGCGTTAGACTTTCTTAAAGAGCTACCAGTGGCTGTAGTCGACGCGATTACACAAGTTCGACAAGAGTTCGACAAAGAAGTTCGTGCTGCACTCAACGCCGAGAATCTAGATGAAAATTTTACCACAACCCCATCAACAGAAAGCGAGTCCAATTAATCCTTGATGGGGTTAATGTTGAACCTGATTCTCTACGAGAGGCTGTTTTAATAAATGAAAAGCAACGAAAGGAAGGGCTGGAAACTATGCAGTTTCAGTTGTTGCTGTCTGCTATCCTAACCGACAAGCAAGATTCTACCGGAATGAATAAGCTTAACCAACTACTATCAAAGTATAACGATCTTATACGTCCAGATAGAGTTAAATCTAGAGGTAAGTTTGTTAAAAAGAATGAAGACTTACTAAAAGATATGAAGTCATTTAATTTTAAAAAAGTGAAAGTAGAAAATAATGCCCTTATTCAGTGATATCGGGGCTAATCCCGAAGAAGAAATAACTTATCGTGTAAATGTAGATACTTCTAATCTAAGCGCACAGCTACAACAAGTTCGCCAGGAAATTGGTCAATCGATGCAAGCCGGTGGCACATTTAGTGCACCTACAATGGGAGCTATGATGGCCGCCCCGATTGGCGCGATAGAAAACGCCCAACAACAAATATCAACACATGCCAACACTGCCTTTGGTACTGCTGTTATGGGGCTTCAAAGATTTTCTGAAGACGCGCAGATGGCTGTTGAGCGTGTCGGAGGCGGATGGAGGGACATGTACAGATCCTTTATGGCTACTGGATGGAGCCCTGATATGCCCATTACTCGTGGGGACTGGGGAGAGGCCCATAGAAGAGAAATGGATTATGATATACGTATGGGATTCAGAGCCGGTGGAATGGTTGCAGGAACCGCAGCGGGCGCGTGGTTTGGTCCTTGGGGTGCAGCCATTGGAGGCTGGGCAGGAGAGCGCGTTGGTGGAATGGCGCATACAGCATATGCAACTACCATTGGTCGTGGACATATCGCGTTAGAAGACACAGAAAGATTTATACGTGATACATCGTGGCGATTTGCTGGTGGGCGTATTGAAGGTACTGAGGCCCGAGATTTGGCTTACTCTATTCAAGCTATGCGTAGAGATCCCGCAGTTAGGGGCGAAAGATTAGGCAGATCGGACATACAAGAGATACAAGCAGAATTTACCGAGATAGGTGGTTTTGATTTTGTAAGATCGGCTGAGGAATATGCTGATAGGATGCGACAAGTTGTTACACAGCATAGAGACGTAATGCGTACTCTAAGAGTATCACGATCAGAGGCTTTACAAATTATGCGTGGCATGGATGACCTTGGATTAGAGGGCCAAGGATTCGACTACGCCACAACAGCTGCCATGACAAATGCAATGGCGCGACGTGCAGGTTATCGTGGTACAGAAATGTTAGAGTTTGGAATGCAATCTGCACAGCTAGCCCAAGGTTTTGGTCTTAATATGGGTGGGGGTTTTCTAAGTGGTATGGAAGTTTTAACTATGCTTAGAGAGCATCCGGGTCTATATTCAAGACAAATGATTCAACAAGCTGGTGGCATAGAAAACATTGCTATGAATGTGCAACAGCGTGCTTATCAATGGGCAACTGGAACACAAGGATTCCTACATTATACAGCAGGTCAGGGTGCTGGGGATTGGCAGCCGTTCGGCGAACGAGCATTAGGAGCAGTCCAAAATATTCGTGACGTTGGAGATTTTCTAACGCAAACTGCGATGCTTCCAAGTCGGATATCCCAGGATACAGCTGGAACGCAGTTTATGTTTAGTATGGCAGACAACGTAGCTCGTATGAATATGATGGCTGGGGCAGGAGTCGATGTTACTAATCCGGCACATTATATTGGTTTAAGAATGCGGCAAGGTCTTGACCACCAATCTGCGGTTCGTGAGTGGCGAGAGTTTAGTTTAATAAATGAGCCTATACAGTTTATGGGCGCTGATTTTGCTAGAGAGGCTATGTGGGGGGCTGAAACCTCTCCGTGGTCTAGAATATGGGATCGGGCATGGAGCGAACCGGCTGGTCGTGCAATGGACGTAGGTTCTGCTATTCTTAGAGGTGCTGCGGATCAGTATTGGCACAGACCATTACGTGGACTACAAAGGAGGTTTGAACGTGCGTTTGGAATCGAAGTTCCTACAGTGGCTGCTGGGGGTATAAACTTCTCAAATATCGCTGATGATGTTATAGATAGAGTATTAGAAGCTGGAGATTATGCTGGAGTAGAATCACCAATGCGGGAAGAAGATGTACGAGAGCCTTATAGGCCAGGGCACGGACGGGAATACCGAAGGGTTCTTGAAAGGGCAGATTTAACCGACGAGCGGCTTCGTCGAGTAGGTTTCGAGAGCATACAAGAATTAGATGAATTCTTATTAGGAAGTACTCCGGAAGACTATACAAGGTTTTTGGAACAACATAATTTATGGAATCCTAGAACAGCCCGCTCTCGTGAGTTACGCCGGATTTTAGATGAAAGGTCTATGTATGTATGGAGCCCCGAAGGTCAAGAAGACATTGTTCGACAAAGATTGTCCGGACTTCATGCAACCCTTGAAGCCTTTGATGAAATTAGAGACCCGCTTATGGAGTTTTATGCTAAGAAAGAAGGCGAACAATTATCTACTGACGATCTAATAAAAAGAATTCGTGAGGAAGAGCCAGAATTCTTTCAACAGTTAGTAGCAACAACAAACGTAACAGATCCAGTGGGAACTATAAGAGCCACTGGCGGACCAGGTCCATGGCTAGAAACTCAACGACGTGCTGTTACCGCAGAAGGTCGTCGACTAGCTTTGGTAGAAAGCTTACGAGAAATGAATATCGACGTTGAAAGGCTTGGTATAATTCCCGAAGAGGGCGAGCCCGAACATGAAATATTTAGGGACGTGGGTCTACAAGTAAATACTGGTATGGCCCATAATATACAAACAATGTTACAATTAATGAGATCCACAGGTATTGCCGTTAGACAAGCTGGTGGTATAGGTGTGGAATCAGCAGATTACGGAAGGTAACCATGAAGGCAGTAGCAGTTGATGCTAAGGTTAAATTAGAAGGTATTGAGGTAAATTTTAATAGTATTCAGATAAGTGAAGTGGATGGTAACGCACCTACAGCAAGTATAAGCTTTCCTGCGACGGAAAAATTAATGTCTATACTTCCCAGAACCGTAGTGGAGATTTACTATAGAATTGGTAAAGAGTATTATCTATTATTTGATGGGGAACTACACCAATATACTTTACAAAGAACCGCTGACAGTAGAAGTGTAAATCTACAATTTGTTGGTAATCTATATAATTGGGCAGCAAACTATATAATACCTCATGAAGCATCTGTAGTATCAATGTTGCAGAGAGCCGTGTATGGAATAGCGACTCCACTCCCAGATGGATCTACTCAACAATCATTAATAAAATATATAAAAGCCGACGATTTGATGTCTCCTATGACAGAGTTAGCTAATGCGCTTCATCGGTTATCAGACGAACCAATGAACTCTGTAATAAAAAGGGCTGTACAAGACCTCAACACAACATTAAGCCCTTTTTATCGTAGAATATCTTCGGCGTTAAAAATGTCCGAAAAAACTTTAGTTATTAATTCAGAAGTTGCTAGGGACATTGTAATAAATCAAGCTACTATTGAATATATTACCAATACTGTGCGAGCCTTAGCCGATGTTAATCCTATCCTTAAAGTCTTTGGACGAATGTTAGATAGTTTTGCTTTTAGATTATCTGAGATTTCCGCACCAATACGTTCGGGCAGTAATGTATATAAGATCATTGCACACCCTATATCATCAAACTTTTCTCCATTAACTTGTAATATTATTTTTAGCGACCAAATAGGAACTATAAACTATAGTAGAGCGATTGAAATGGAACCTACTAGATTAGTAAGCACATCTCCGTCTCTTGAAATACCGGAGGGTGCAGACCGTGAATTGCCCATTAATTTGTTATTGGCTATAGTTGCTCCGCATCATGTTTTAGTGCAGAATATATTTTCTGGAGGCGATCAAGTTAAAGAACATAGCCGTATATTACGCATAACCCAAGAGGAAAAGTTCAAAGGAATTAATACCAAGTCTTCACAGGAGCACAATCGAATATTCAATGCGTTTATATATAGTAAGCACGGGACTAAAGCTTCTAAAGAACAAGCGAAGGATAATCCAGCCAAAGCTGAGGTGCTTAATCTTAGAAAGGCAGTGATAGAGCAGGCTGCTAATTTAGATAGTTTAAAAACTAATTTTGAGAAAAATGTGCAAAAAGGTGATCCAGTATACTTTAGGATCAAAAGAGCCGAATTTGATTTTCAAAACGCTAGATACGAAGCTCGTACTGCAAACCTAACTGTGGATTACAATCCTTATCGGGTAGTAGGACACACTGCTCTTATAATAGATAAAAATTTACCTGTAATTCTAGGTAATATAACTAACCTAACTACTATCATTTCAGCCGGCGGGCAGATAACTCAGAACTTGGCGCTTAGCCACGTTCGCACTATTCCCACTGAGAAATTCAATATGAATTATGAATTTTTAGACGACCTGTTTATGGACACCTTTCCATGGTTTGAGCAAGAATTTAACTTTGATAATATAGGTGAAAATTATTATAATAAACTTACAGGAAACACACGAGGAAGCCTAAAATACTGGGTTCCCAAAGAAGCGCAGGGCAAGGATTTACACGATAGATTTATGGCGGCAGTGAAAAATCTAATTGGAAGATATGAGGCATCTACTAATAAAGTGGAGTTTGAAAACTATGTTACGCATAGAAATTTAGTTACTGAAAAACAATACGCTTCCTTTATTAATAGTCAAGTAGACACTATTGATAACATTTGGCAAGACGAATTGAACCCAACAGATAATTTATATGTACAAGAAAGACAAGATAGAGTAAAGGAAATTTTTGATATAGCATGAGTGATCTAAAAGTTAAAAAAATACCTACACCGAACGCTCCTCCAAGAAGTTTGGCCCCAGATGAACCGGTTAATACTAAAAAACTATTAGAAGCCGATACAGATTGGTATACAGTACCCAACCAGAACGTACAAGAGATATTAGATGAATCCGGAAATTTCATTGGATACACCAGAGACAAGCAACCTATTTCGGGAGTCTCGCCCATACATTTTCCGGCAACAATCATGATTCGGTCAATTAATCCTAATGTAAAGAAAATAGACCTCCAAACTAATAAGTTTATAATTACAAATATAACTAAACCTAGGATGGAGAGATTTCAAATTGTTGAGACCTTTGGTGCATCAGCTTTATACTTTTTCAATGAACGTACAAAAGTTTACACTTTTTCCGGAGAAGTGGCCGACGCTTTCTTTGATGGCGCTCCCAAGGAAAAATACCTGTGGGGACAAATGCTCCAGTCATTATATAATGATCATTTACGAGCTACTCTATTGGCTGAACGCCAAAGAATAGCTATACTATCTGCAGATCGCATGATGTTACAAGGTTATCCAGTGCAGCTGAACATATCCAAAACAGCAGATCGACACAATCTTATGTCCTTCCAAATGACTTGGATTGTGACAAAAGAAATATTAATGGATCGGAATAAAATAAGAGAAGCTTATGATTCACCTATGCAGGATGGGTATGCTAATTGGTTAGAACGTTATTTAGCTCTATACGAGGAATATACAAGATTAATAGATGAAATAAACCAAGAGTTATTTGGAGATCCAGATGGGCTTGTGGATTTAGCACGAGCCAACTCATTAAAGCAGGATTTAGAAGAAGTTGAAAAGAAAATCAGAGAACAGATCGCTTTTAAACCAGATCATCATAAAGCAGCTAGGGCAGCCGGAAGATGGGACTAGTTGATTAATTTAATTTAATTTAATATAATTAATGATATGACAAGAGAACAAGAATTTGAAACTTGGCAAAAATGGAAACAAACCGGTCGCGGGGAACACCTCACCGATCTGATAAAGTCCATGGATCCCCTGCTACAAAAGCAGGTTAATAAATTTTCAGCTGCCCCACTTCCTAGACCATTTTTAGAGTCTAAAGCCAAGGTTTTAGCTGCTAAAGCGTTGAGAACCTACGACCCAACCAAAGGCGCTGCTTTAGGTACGCATGTTACAAATGAACTACGGCATTTAAGTCGTGAAGTGGCTGAGTACCAAAACGTTGGTAGAATTCCCGAGGCTAGAGTACTGACTATATCCAAGTTTAATAATATAAAATCTCACCTGGAGCAGGACCTGGGCAGAGAACCCAACACATATGAACTAGCTGATGCACTGAGCTGGAATGTGCGAGAAGTAGAGCGTATGCAGCTTGAAATGCGAAAGGACCTAACAGCCGATGAGGAAATTGACCCAATGTTTGGTACACATTTTATTGAGTCTGATCGACCATTAGATGCTGCACATTTCGTTTATCACAGCTTAAGCAATAACGAGGAACGTAAACTATTAGAACATATGTTCGGATTATGGGGTGCGCCAAGAATAACATCTACTGCTGAGTTAGCTAGACGATTAGGTAAATCACAAACCGCTATAAGAAATATGAAGAAAAGACTAGCATCTGAAATTAACAGAGTATCGAGGAAGATGTAATGAGTTCAGTCTGCAAATATCAAGATGGTTATGTAGACATTCGTGAATTAGTAAAGCGCGCTGATGAAGAAAGCGATGCCTTTGCTGCTTCAAAATATAACGGATTTCTAGGCAGACCAGTCACACAAAATATATTTGATGACACCAACGCCTTTTTAGCAGAAGTGTTGCTGGCCGGAGGAGAGTATGTATTTTCAGAGGCATCAAGGCATGCTGAGAAAAGTATTAAAAATGCTCTTGCAGATTTTGGAATAACTTCAGTAAATATTGGTGCTGTTATAGCTGGTATAGCTACATTTACCGTGTTAAGTTCGGAAGCTAAATTTGCATTTGCCGGAATTATAATAGATAATATTAAGCGGCATTTAGAAATGAGAATCCATATATACAGGGATCTTATAGTCATTTACAGACAAATCATTGGAGAGTTAGTTAGATATCGTCTGGCAACTCTAAATGGTATTTTATTGCGGGTGCGTAGAAGTAAGCGTTATGTGGATAGGGCGTTAACAAACATAGTACGACTTAGAAATAGATTAGAACAGTTTAGAATATATTCTACGGGTTTGCACCGAAATGCTTATACCAACATAGAGGCTGCTAAAAATGCTCTACGCCAATATAATATTTCTGGAGATATTTTTAGACAACCTAATACAGTTGAGCGTTTAAAAGAAAAGTATTTTAATAGGGTAATAGCTCGACAAACAATGTTTATAGATAACTTGACTGTTAGAATTAGCAGAATTATTCGATGGATACCTGACTTCGGAATAATTTCCAAGATAGCAAGTAGTCGTGGTATTACTAAATGGATAGGTCAGCAATTATTTAATCTGGACCCTAGAGTCTCAGAACGTGAATTACCTCCAATCCCAGAACATCTAAAAAATACTGGATTAATACCTATAGGATTGGTTATTAAACAGCTTGTTTCTAATCTAGACATGTTTGAGAGTGAATGGGAAGACGTACAGCGATTAGCAGTACATTTATTAAACGCACTATCTAATGTTGAGAATACACTAGAAAGGCTATCCAATGAAATGGATGAAGCTATTGCTGATGGTAATACTTTTTCATTGACGTATAAAATTCCGGCATGGGTTACACAGTTGGCTGGACTCGAAAAATATAAAGGTTTAATGGAGGAGACCGGTCGACTGCAAGAAAATCTCGCCAGGGATGCAATAGCACTAAATAATATCATGGGGGCTGCAGAAGACTACAATGCTGAAATACACGAAGAGTTAATAGGAAGCCTAGTTAGTTCTATAGAAATTATAGCTAGAGCGCCGTTGAGTCACCGGTATCTAAATCACAGCATAGGAGTATGTAATACGGTTGTAAGAAAAATTAATGTATGCATGCAAGAGGATAGACGTCTATTATCAACATTATCTAGATTTAATGCGCACGATAATCCAATACTATCTACTAGTGTAAACGCAGTAGCAGATTATTTAAATAATGTAAAGAATGCGCCTGGAATATTAAGCGCGGTCGCCACTGAAATACAGGACGGTAATTTTGATTTTACAAAAAGGATTATGAAATACTTAGCAGGTGGTGGGCAAGCCGTAGCTGAATTGGTGGCTTTCGTGAGGGAGCGTTGTCCAGATAAAGTAGACGAGCAATCAAACATTCAAAGCAACAACGATAAATTAAGATATAGAGACGTATGAAATCATTAAGCATATACTTCGTGGATGAGGAGACAGGATTGCTTCGTTCCGGGCTACGCGATAAAAAACCTAGGCGAATATCCAATGAATCCGTCTTGCTAGAAAAAATAATAAAAATACTGTTAACTAAATTAAATTCAAATTTATTTTCTCCGGAAGTAGGAAGTGAATTCGCAACAATACCTGGTAATACACAGAATATTACATTGGATCACGTAACGACTGTGGTTCAGCTGGGTATTTCCGATGTTGAATCTTCGGTAATAACTGAACAGCAGGATCAATTACTTCCGGATAGTCAAAAATTACTAGAGTTAAATTTAATAAATGTGGAGCAAAATCCATCCGATCCAACTACATTTCATGTTACTTTAGAAGTAATTAATGAAGAAAATAAAGAATATAGGTTTACTATACCATTATGAACAATTTAAGAGAATATATAAAACGCATCGTTTCGGAAGAATATCCAGACTTAGATCTATCAAATAGTTCTCCGATAACTGATTTAGTAATTAATCCTGGTAGCTCAATGCTATCACCATTTAATTCCCAGTTATACTTTTTATGGGATAATCTGGGACTAAGTAATCCAGAAGTCATGGATTGGGAAGAGCTTTTCGCAATAGGCTCCAACTTCTTGGTAGCTCCGCAGGGAGAAACACACGTAATTGGCGATGTAGAATTACTATACGAGGTCCCCACTACTGTAGAAATTCCAGAGGGAGCTGAGTTCTATACAGAGGATGGAAGAACTTACGTAGCGGTTAGAAACTACATAGTTACCGCAAGTACTATGGAGAATAGCACTGCTAGAGCACCCCTATACTCGACCGGGTCTATACGAGTTAGAGCATTAGAGCCTGGAAGTGAATACGTGATCGACCCAGAAGAGATAATTTCCACAAATGTTATTCCGGAACCGATTAACGTAACTAACTTTTCCGCGTTCAGTGATGTGGCCCTTTCTGAAACTAAAACTGAATTTGTTGATCGTATTTTTAAATCGGTTATTTCTAGAAGCTTCGGTAGTTCAAAAAGTATAGAAACAACTATTAAAGAGAAATTTCCAACGGTCAAAAATGTTACTGTTAAGGGAATAAACGACGAGGAAATGATACGCGACCTCGTAGTCAATGGGTTGAATTTCTTTTATAATTTTCATATACTAGATTTTAAAGGTAAACATAGAGGACAAGCATCAGATCCATTCCCACAAAGCAGCGCATACAAGTTTCTACTTTATATCGATCCACTACTAATCGATGAAGCGAGTGGATCATTAATACAAAATCTACGTGATGTTTTGAATCAATTTACTCCAGAACAGTTTTCTGATGAAGATCTGGGAGGTATCGAGTTTAGCAACGAAGCCTACGCAGGTATCTATGCATTTAGTAGCCATACGGCCACTGTGAATTCTAGACTATTACTAGAAGACGATTTTTCGGACTTGCGTGAAGATGTATGGACACTTTCAGATTCTGCTTTATTTCCGGGTCAGTTGCGTGACGATAGAGAAATACAAGTTGAAGATAATCGAGTTAGATTAGGCGTTAAATTCGATCCCGACGCAACCGTAGAAACAGTTAACTTGACTTCTGGATTTATCAAAGAACTAAGTAGTCTGTTGGAACAAGTTAAACAGCAGACTGCTCCGATGGGAGAAGAGGTTATTTAATTATGCAAAACAAATTACAAAATACATTAAATTCATTACGACGTAAATTAGAGCCGGAGGAAATGTTAAATTTCTATCCACTAATGCATGCTCCGATAGCTACAACTCAAAACATAGAGATTACTGGCACGTTTAGCACGAATGACACCTCGGAATTAGGACAGTTGTCTTATGTAACAGTTGGTCGTGATATCGTCGAAGACGAATATTTTGATCCAGCCAGTGGTTTAGGTTTTGCTTGGAAAAAATCCGTACCTCCGGAAGGATCTCCTCATGACTCAGATTACAACGTTTACTTAGTGGACAACAACCCGTTAACTAAAGACTTTTTTATTAATCCGTACATGATTGTGCAGGATACCGGGGAGAATTCATTTCTAGCGGCTAGTCGGGAATTCCCTATACAGCTCGATACCGATTACAGTTTTAGATTTACTATTGATCACCATCCATCTGAAGCCAATGAACATAGAGTTAGTTTAAAATTAGAACTATGGGAAGGAACAAGCGAAACCCCACCGACGGATCATGAAGAATATTTAATTATGGAAAAAGGACCGTATGTCCCAAGAGCACGAGGGCCATACTTTGGGATTAGTGTCTTAGGTACCAAAGGTAGTGAATGGTTTTATAACAATATACGCATTCGAGCCCTCTCCGGAACATATGCTATTGCTATGTTTAGATTTAAGCCAGACTCCGCAGTGTTTGCACCTGGAGCAAATATATCATTTAAATATTTTGGATTCGGTAAAGACGGAGACAACTTTGGACTAGTATCGTATATATATAACCCCAATACATCTGAATGGGATTTTATCGGAGATACTGATGCACTTCCGGGACAACGTTTCCTAGATCAGCCTGATATATTATTCCAAGATTCTGATCTAATAGGAAATTATCTAGATGCGTCGGGACATATTAACATTATGGTTATGAACGAAACATCTGAATCTATAAGTGATGCTCGAGTTGCCACATACTACACCTCGCTTGAAAAGGATGCTCCGTTTGGAGTTCACGCTGGAGGAAAGGCTGACATATATGTAAATGACCCAACTAAGATAGTAATTGCCACTACTTCTGAAATTACTATACCTCCTAGCTTACAAGTTGATTTAGCAGCTGAGGGCGTTAATCTGCCACTACACACCATATTACAAGTTGAGTTATCAGGTGGGGGAACGCTTATAGCGGGGGAAGATTGGTGGTTAACATCTCCGGATCAAGGCAGTCTAGCTTTCTCTACACAAGAATCTCCCGTACTACATTTTGTTCCGGAATCTCAGGAAGATCAAATTCCACTTGAAGGTGCTCAAGTAGTAGTTACATATAGATACTATTTAGATGGTCAAGATATTCAAACTTTTATAGAGAGTCCTGAGTATAGACTAGTTGGTGTGGATAATCTAGCAAAAATATATCCACCAATAATTGTAACTATAAACAATCTAGAATTTGTAGGTAATGTATCCATTAACGAGGTACGTACTACAGTAAAGAATTTTGTAAATAATCTGCAAGATAATATTAGTGTGTCTAATCTAATATCAGCTCTTCGAGATATAGGAGTTACACATGTAGATCTTGTGTCATTGGACATCTTATTAACAGAATACAATGAGAAAAGGCAAGTTGTATCTGAGCAACAACTAACAAACATACACGAAAGACCAGATTTCAGAGTATATTTTACGGATAATTGGGAACTAACTGGAGTTACTAGACAATAATGCAAACTAAAAAGTTTATACCCTCAGAATTTTGGGATTACCTAGGGTCATCCTGGAGTACATTTGAGGACAAAGATCTTATAGAGCAAATATGGTTATCCTTCTCGGGCATTACTCAAAAGTTAAATATTAATTTGTATCAACTACAGCAAAGCAGAGTGATGGATGTACTACCGCCCATTGTTACTGAAGGGCCTATACTCTATACACTTGTATTTAATGGTAACAAGAAAAATGTTATCTTACCAGAGCCGGGTGAAACAGATTTTAAATTTATGTTTAATGTGCCTAAATGGTCATTTGACATTCCCATTATTGAACATTCAGAGACCGGCACACAATATACTCAAGGTGTTGACTACGAGCTTATTAACAATGGCACTATAAAATGGACAGCAACCATACCAGATTTCGACTCACGATTTCCTGTAAACACATTGAAGCTTTACGTAGAAGAAATACGAAAAATTAATCCAGTTTTAATGGATGTATGGTGCCAGTTTGTAGACTTTAAGCTAGAATACCTGGATGACTACAACACATTCAAAGAGGATACTAGCGATGAAACTTTATATACTCATTTAAAATATTTAGTTTGGGCGCTAAGTTACAAGCAGCTACAAGCTCCAAGTTTAAAAAATCTAAAAGATTTATTGGCTATCTCTAGAGGAATGCCTTTTGCTTACAATGCTGGAATGCTAACGTCTACATTAGATGGTACTCAATACCGAGTTTTTATTGAGCACGATGGCGGGACAGACGAGTATTTATTTCCCGAGAATCTAGAGCCGATACCTGATGGGGAAGTTAAGAAGTTTGATATAATAGCTGAAGGTGTTGAATTACTAAGCTATAGTGACGACCCATTATTATTTGATAGTTTAGTAAATGAATGGCCTGAAGATCCGCCAGACGCACCGCCGTTTATTCGGCCAGAGAATGTACAACTAATTGATTCTATAATTATGGGCAGACTAACAACCTTTGCAGAATCAGGTGCATTAGACGGGTTAGATATATCTATAGAAACTGAATTCTCTATGGGTAACAACCAAGGCTTTTTTGATAGTCAGCGGGTAGTAGACGAAATAGTTGAAATAGTTCTTCCTTTAGTTGAACTAGGTCTAGAAGATGAGCAAGAGGTTGAAGATAGTATTACAGAGACAACATCTGATCCAGATATAATGGAGCCTCTACACGATATACATGATATGGATGATGAATTAAATGAGACAATTGAACCATTATAAAAATAAATTAAAAGGGCGAGGTATTATTAAATTTATCTGGTCCGAAAAGGTGGGTGATAAATGGGTTCCCGTAAAAAGTTTTGAAGACAATAATACGGTGTTAACTGATACTAAGACATTGTTAGCTCAGGCATTAGTCACCGGGGAATTCCCGGAAGCTAATAGAATACAAGCTGATATGCTCCCAGAAGGTAATGGCATAGATTTTTTAGATATATCAACTCACGAGCCGGGTATTAGCATAATATCGGGTGGAAGCTTAGTAGATAATGTAACTTGGTCAGCTTACTGGTTAAATAATACAGGTCAACAGCAAACTATTTCTATATTGTATTTGCGACATACTGGAACATCAGATTTTGATTATTTATCCTATGACGCAGTTCCTGTAGAGCTAGATCCGTGGCAGAAGCTGACGGTTGAGTGGACATACACCGCTAATGCGCTAGTCGGAGGAAGTTAAATGCAGGGATTTGTAAAAGAAAAAATATACGTTAAGAGAAATGGATTATGGGTGTTACATCGAGAGTACTCTGGTAATAACCAATTACATAATAATCTAGTTGTATCTGCACCAAGAGCATTGTCCCACGGTATTTTAGCGCCCACTGGACCGGGGAAACCTGTGGTACACATGGCTTTTAAATTTGGTGCTTATGATTATCTATTTGGCCTTAAGCCTAGCAACGATACTCCTGGAGTTGATTTAATCGGCGGTGGAGACGGTGTAGAGACATTTGCCACTTTTAGTGCATACGCGGAGGTTTTAGAAGACACTACGATAGAATCCATACACTTAGTTTATTACGAGCAAGATTTAGAGTTAGGAAGTTTTGAAGAATACGGAAGCATTGAGGTAAATAGATATTTTGACGCGGATAGCAAGTATACTATTGATTATACGGTAAATTTTTATTAAACTGGAGAATGAGGATGCAATTACAAATAACAGGGGAATTAGTTATTTCCATAATAGAGTCTGGAAATATAGTGGAAAAGCTACATTTCAAAAACACAATACGAGATGAATTGAAACAGGCCTGCGCTCGTGCTGTAAGCACTGGAGACTTCGTGGCTACAGGTGAGACTCCTGGGGACGGCCATATACAAAGTATATACCTTCACGAGGGAGAATCAGTAGTATCGGATCCATTTCCTTTAATCAGAGCATATAAGGAATCTAATCCCGCAGAACGAGGCGTAGATCTAATAGCTGGTGGAGATGGTAACAGCAACTTTGCAACTTTCCAATCCATTTATACAGCTGTCTCAACCACACAGTTTTCTGTAGTTGCGCTTTCTCCATTAAATGCTCTTAATATTGATAGTAATGATCTGATATACGCATATAGAAGCCTATCAACCCCAATAATTGTAACTGAGGGCCAAACTATGGTTGTAGCTTACACATTACGTGTGAATAAGTTAACCTGGGTAACACATGATTTCATAAACATGTTGGCCAAAGCATTCGTAACTGGGGTATTTGATGAAGTACCCAATAGTATGCAGGCTAGACATGAGCCTGAGGGTGTCAATAAAGCATTAACTTCATTTAGTATATCATCACCATCTTCATATGAATATGCAGAATTTTCCGGACTATTTACACATGAAGCTACAGCAGACATTGTTTCAATCATATTAGGAAGGGACCTCTCTTCCGATGGAACGCAATACGCACAGGATACCAGTTTTTCACCACAACCAGTTCCGGCATTTGTACCGGTAACATGCAGAACAAAGATAACATTTTAAGGACACAATATGAATAGAGTATTAGTAAAAAAAGGAACGCGATTAAGTTTACCTGACATATTTAATAGAATACAGGATTTTAGCAGGGATAACTTAAAAAACAAATCTGATGCTGCCGTGCGTACATACGGTGTAGTGGCTTATGGAAATGATGTAGACGGCTATGACAGAAACTTACAAGTTACCATTGAGGGCAATGATTTAATTATTAGGCCAGGTATAGCTATTACCCCAAACTTCAATTTTATTCGGGTTACACAGAACATAACAATAGATAGTGGATTATACCCAACCACCATGCCACAGGATGTATATATAAGATATACCACGGAAGCTACAGGGGCATCGGTTCCCGTTCAGGATGGTTTTTACTACGAGGGGGAATCATCGGATATTACTTCACAATTAGAGGAGGTTGGATCCTATGAAATTGTTCTTCAGAATACTGGTACAGCTGCTCCTAGTAATTCACTTGTATTAGCTAGAGCCTTCTTTTTTAATAGCTTACCTACTAGCGTCACTGATAGGCGACATTTAAATCTATATCGTCCAAGATTCTTTCATGCTGGACCAATATGGCATCAAGGCTGGAGATCTTGGGACGGACATACTCCTACCTTAGGTATTCATCCAACAATTATGCCCACACACCCATCAGATAATGCTGATGCTGCTTGGAGGGCCCCAGCGCTAAGGCTGCGAAGCTGGCATGCAAACGCGAGTGCGAAACCTGCTATTATATTCTCTAATAACGATGGAGCTAGATTCCAAGGTGAAGGTATGAGCGTTGGAGTTCCAATGAGGTATTCATTCTACCAAAACCGCACCACTGACGGCCCTACTGGAAGTGTAATATTACACCTGTACGGTCATAGGCCTCATGATGAAAATAATATGTCAAAACCTGATTGGATATGGAGGAACTGGGTCCAAATTAAAAAAGAAGAAGAATTAGCAAACGTTCGTTATCGCACCGTTATAGAGGAAAACTGGGGACATATAGTTTTACGGACTAGAAGTGTTAATGAATATCCTGTGGGTTATCGCTTCAGAGGTGTGGGAATAAATATGGATGTTCCTGGCAGTAGCCTACAAATAAATGGAAATTTGGCTGTAGGGTTTGGTAATACACCAGTAGTAGCACCAACTAACGGTATTGTAATAAATGGAGCTTCCGGATTTGGTTTTACGCATAACAACGCAGACGAGGTAGATACAGCTGTATCTGCGCATTTCAAAAAAATTATAAGAATGGATGCTGGGGTAGAGGATAATCCAGACATTACTGGAGAACCAGCATCATATGTACAAATTAAATTCGGTGATGACATAGGATGGATACCTATTTACACTGCAGATGGCGAGTCTCCAGAACCACCAGAACCGCCTGATGAAGATACGTTCAATCCATCTACTATGCCTACAATAACCAAGTGGGAGTTTGGTCCTGGAGGTATTGGTTCTGGTAGATTGGAATGGGCTAGCGGCTATACAGAATATGAAACTCAAGTACAGTTTTCATTTAATTTTGGAGCATTCGGACAAACACAGTTTCATGCAGCCGGTACAGTTGGGGGAACATGGTCTCCTCCCGGATCGGAAGGCGATACAATACTCGCGCGTTTACGGCATTACAACCAGAATAATCCTAATTGGGAATCACAAGGTTTATATACTGACTGGGTGGTAAGTGGTCCTATAACAGTACCTGAGGGAGAAGGAATTCAATAAATTGCATTTTTAATTATAAATTAGTATAATTAAATATCAATTGAAAGGAAGAACTAGTACGATGAAAATCACATTGAATGATTTAATGTTAGCCGAATCTGCGCTCTTAAAGCTATTTTTTGTTGATTCGGATCGAAAGGATGGGCAACAATGGACACCCAGATCTGGAAAAACAATAGGAGCCACTATGAGAATAGGAAGGCTAGCAAAAATATGTTTAGAGGAAATGCAGAATTTCCATACTCATAGAACAAACCTTTGGAGAAAATATGGGACTGCCGAGATGGTTCCACAGAAGGATCCCGAAGGCGAAGAGATGAAAGACGAAAAAGGCGAGACAATTATGGTCGAGTCTGGAAAATACAATATACCGAAAGAGAATGTTGAAAACTATATAAAAGAAGAGGCCGACCTTCTAGATACGGCTATAGAGATTCCTGATGGATTCAAAATAAAGCAAAATGATCTAGATGGGATTGATTTAAACTGGAGAGATTTAGAAATATTACGAGAGCACTTTCTCGAATTAGAAGATGAGTAACAATATAGAAAATCTTGAGAAATTAACTAAAGAACTTGAGGATAGAGATCTAGAAATACGGAGCCTATTAAAGTTTTTGGAAACAATTCTTGACAGCGTAAATGATGCAATAATAATACACGATGTTAATGGTAAGATACGCGAAGTAAGTTGGAAAGCCATAAAATTATTCGAAAAATCCAAAGAAGAATTAATAGGCTCTGAATTATTGTCATATTTCTATGGACATTCTAAGCAGGATTTGGAAGGTTGTTGGTTAGATTTGGTAAGTAAAAGTAAAAATTCGTGCCAACACAAACAACTGGCCTTGGTTAAGGATAGAGTAATAAAGTTATCCGTATATTCTGTACGTATAGAGCATGAAGGCAGGAATCTAGTGTTATCAGTTCTTACGGATATATCAGAACTAATGGAGGCTTTAGATTTAATAGAAGAGATTGACGTTATCTTCAAAAAGACAATAGATGATATGTCTGATCCAGTATTAATTACTGGAGATAAATTAGACCCTGAACCACTGATAGTGTATGTTAATCCAGCATTTGAACAACATACTGATTATAGCAAAGAAGAGCTGATAGGCAAAAATCCAATCGTAATGAGACATGAAGAATCTGATTTAGATACTGCAAAGCTAAAACAAGAATTAAAAGAAAAAGGATTCTGGTGTGGGATTGTAACTAATAAAAAGAAAGACGGGAGCATGTTTAAAGCTAAATTAGAGATTTATCCGGTCTTTACCAAGGACAAAGTAATTAATTATGTAGGAATATATAGTCCTACAGAGAGTGTAGATTTATGATTTCTTCAAATATCGAGAGAGAAGATGGATGGGTAAAATGGGGACAACACGTTCTCGCCGAATTACAACGTCAAAATGAAGAAATCAAAGAGTTGAGGAAAGAACATATCAAATTTGTACAGGATGTTAGTAGTGAAAGAATATTGAACGCAAAAGACATTGCCGAACTTAAAACAAAAATGAGATTACAGGGTGGTATTATTTCTGCCCTCATATCCGGCGCTGTAACCGCACTAATAAATTTCTTAATGAACTAAGGAGAAAAGATGAAAAAATTCGCAAGTAGGGCGTATGATGTTACCGACTATGTCACTAATGGGCAGATAGAGTTAGTAGCCCAAGTAAGTAGAGGCGACGATGAACTGATAAAAAATGCCTACATACCGTCGTCAGAAGAGTATGAAGATCGTCCGGATGAGGATTTTGCTTTAATTGTGCATCATCCACATGTAGGTACGTTAAAAAAATATGCTACGTTTGATAAATATTTATCTAAACTAAACATCGGAATACTTAGAGAAATAGCAGACGAAATCCCCGATGAATTAGCAAAAACCGCAGGCTACTTTCTCAAGAAAGCTGCTAAATTTTATGGGTTGGACTTCCCTAAAGAGCTTGAGAAATATGCAAAAGAAAAACCTACGACTAACTATGTTAACCTAGCTAATATTAATCAAGCTAACTGGTTTAAAAAGGAGTCCAAATTGCAGAGAATTACTAAGATTGCTTACGCGCTCCCCGCTGCAAAGAAATACCCAATTTCTACAAAAGATAACGTGCAAACCGCAGTTAATTATTTTGAAAAGCGCGCTAGCCAATTCAGTCCACAAGAGGCATGTGAATATACCGCAAACGTTATAAAATCTGCAAGGTCTCTAGGTGTTAAAATAGAAAATACCAAATTGGAGAAGTATGCACATTTATCATCCAAGACGTTTAACCCAGATTTTGAAAAACATGTTACAATACGTAAATCATATTTATATGAAACAGATGCTGATATTTATGATGATATTCTGCTTCAAAAAGATTTTAATGGTGTTACAAAAACAGCAAGCTTGTTATATGATGCCGATATAGAAACAGGTAACTACAAATATTGGGGTCGAGGTATTGAAGATCCAGTATTATCTGTATTCGGCATGCAAAAAGAGGCTTCAGTTAAATACGCTGGTAAAGAGGTAACGTTAGCAAAACTAAAAAATCTAGACACTGATCTGGTTGATGAAACCACATTAACAGGTTTAAAAAGTGATGAAGGACTAGATGTTTTTGAATCATTGCCTACACCAGTAAAGGATGAATTAATTAATTTATTATGAAAGAAAAAATAAAAGCACGAGGTAGGATTCGTTTTAGCTGGTTCGATAGAATAGACGGTAAATGGTGCCTAATAAAAGAAAAGACTGTGTACAATGCTCTTACGAGTACTACCAGAAATCTTTGGGCCTCAGCAGTTGGATATGGTAACTTTAATTGGGAGGAGCCTGGCCAGCCAGCTGGTCCTGCCGCTGTAGACAGGATGTATGCAGCTCCGGGAGATTTGCAAAGTGACGGAAATCTATATGTTATTAGAAGACCATCCAATGACGAATTTGGTGTGGACTTGGCTAGTGGAGCCGACGGTACTACTCAGTTAGGAGAGATCGTTGGATATTGGGAAAACACTACCGGAAATACAGTCAATCTAAGGTCTTTTATGTTAGGACATAGTGGATTTGCGACGGTGACCGATGATTTAATTCTAGTGGAATTTCCAGAAACTTTCGGTACCTATGCACAATTTGCTTATCATGTTTTACCAGCACAGGATACAATAGAATTAAATCCTCACCAACGATTAATTGTAAACTGGGAATTATTACTAGAGACTGAGGTTTAAATGTACGGATACACTAAAGAAATAATATTAAAATCAGAGAATGGGCTCTGGGTGCCAAAAGACATTATTATTAAGCCTAACCAGGTCAATAGTAATTTATTATATGCGGCTGTAAGGTCGTTCTTTACCGGACACTTTAACCTCGGAGGTACTGATGCCGAACCTGTAACAGACATGTTGTTTACTGAATTAGTATCTGGGGATAGTGTGGGCGGTAGAAAACTATCAGATGACGAATTCGGAGTAGATATTGTCGATGGTGGGGATGGTAATACTAATGAAATTACATTCGCAGCCTATTATTTAGCCACTAGTGCAGTAACAATATCATTTTTACAGTTAGGGTATAATCGAATAGAGGACGCGCTAGAAACTGTGTTCGCGACACAAACTCCGGATACCCCGCTAGACGCAAATACAAAGTATATAGTTGAATGGACAATAGGATTTCCTGAACCATAATGAAAGATTTTAAAAGAGATACGTGGCTTATGGGATTAAGAAAACTAGGATTTAAACTGGATGATAAGCTAAGGCGAATGCATCCGATGAAACGCGAACAGCTACACGACGAGTTGTTACGCCCAAGAACTGAAGTAGATCAAGTTAAGATTGGTGATAAATGGTATAGTCGAACTAAAGTTTACAAGACTTTGGAAAAGATTGCGCAAGAAAAGACAGCAGAAAAAGTTACTAAAAAGGATATGCATGAGGCGGCAGCAAAATGACACTACCAGAAATTATTAATTCAGGTGAAGTAATAGAACCAGAAACTCTACGACAACTTCATCCAAGTTTATCAGAAGAAGAATTTAACCAGTTAATGGCATTACTGGTGCTTAGAAACACACGCCATTTTTGGGAAAATTTTGTATCATTCGAAAATATAGTTTTAGCATTAAACAAAATAGTACCTGACTTTACTAAAGTCGAGGGGTGTTCACCAGAACAAATATGGTACGCCTTAGATGTTGCAAAAAAGCTTTACCCAGATCGTGAATTCACAGAAGAGATATTGGCATATATCCGCGCAATGTTCAACGATGCTGGAGTATTTGTGTATCCGCCTCATCTAGGTTTGGACAATCCATATTATGAAAAGGCTCTCAAAAAATCAAAGAACGGACCTTTTCCGTTAAGTGACGACACTCCCGAAGATATACAAGCGCATAAACTTTTAGCAATTTCAATGTACTTAGATAAAAAATCAAAGGAGTAACAAATGCCAAATACATTAGGACGTGAGTTCCTTAACGTGGCCCCAGCGGAACGTTATGGAACCAGATTGAATTATCCAAATCCGTTTTTCGACCTGTCTAGGCTATACTACCCGAAAACAGTTAAACATTTATTTCGTATATGTAAAATATTCTTTTACAAAAACGAATTTATACACAATGTAATATTTAAGCTCGCAGAGTATCCAGTCACAGATTTTATATTCGAGGGAGCAAATGACCCTGGAATACAAAGCGAATACGTGGAGCTATTTAACTACCATTTAAAACTGAAATCATTTTTAATTGAAGTTGGTCTGGATTATTTTACCTATGGTAACGCAATTATATCGGCCAACATGAAATTTAAAAGATTCTTGAAGTGCACTGAGTGTGGATTCGAGAATCCAATAGAGCAGACTAAATATAAATTTACTAACTATAACTTTGTGGGTAAATGTGAAAAATGTGGTCGTGAAGCCGTAACCTTTAAAATACAAGATCATTATTCAAAAAGCCCTAAAGCTTTAAAATTCATACGTTGGAATCCAGAAAGTATCGACATAGAGTACGACGAACTAACGGGAGATAGTAAATACTATTATACAATACATCCGCGTATACGTAAGGCTATAAACGCTGGTAGAAAACCTGTTCTAGAGACAACTCCTGCGATCTTTATTGAGGCGCTGAAATCCGGAAAACGAATTGAACTAGATCCCGGTAACCTATATCACTTTAAACGACCTACACTGGCCGAAGAAGATATGGGGTGGGGTAAACCTCTTATACTTCCAGCTATACCAATGCTTTGGTACCTACAAACGCTACGACGAGGTAACGAGGCTATTGTTGCGGACCACTTAGTTCCTATGAGAAGTGTGTTCCCAAGTAGTCAAGGCACAATTGATCCATACTGTTTAGATGTAGATTCTTTTATATTAACTAAAGACGGAATAAAACAGGCTGGAGAGTTAACTAAAAACGATATTCTTATAACCGAAAACCATAAATATACTAAAATAAAAGAGTTAAAATTTGAATTAGCTCAGAATTTATACAAAATACATATTCATGGATTATCCAGTTTTAATCCCACGGCAACTAACGTGCATCCTTTTAGGGTGTACGATACTCAAGAAATAAAGTGGAAGTCCGCTAGTGAGTTGACAACGGACGATTTAATTGTTTATCCACGCAAAAAAATTAAAAATCTTCCTACTAAATATTTACTAACAAAAAATCTTTTAGGAGAGCAGCTAAGAAAATGCAAACATAATCTACCTGAAAAAATTGAGTTAACGAATGAAGTGTTACAATTATTTGGGCTATATTTAGCTGAGGGATGTTCTTATGAAACTGGTAAAGTAGAATTTGCGTTTCATACAAAAGAGCAAAATTATTATCAACTAATTAAAAAAATTCTTGATTCCTGGTTACCTGAATCTGAATCAAAAGTGTATACTCGTGGTAATTCAACTTCAGTCGCTAAATACAGCGTTTATTTACAGAAAATGTTCTCTAACTTATTGGGTAATAAATGCACATGCAAAACAACAAGAAAATTACCTGAATTAAATAGATCCCAATTAATATCGCTATTAAAAGGAGTATATCAAGGAGATGGTACATTTTTCTATGAAAAAAATAAATTTCCACGATTAGCCTTGAAGTCTATTAATCTAAATTTAATTGTCGAAATACGAGAACATCTTATTTCATTGGGGTATTATCCAACTATTGTGCGCGATAAGTCTTATTCTCATGATGGTCCGGTTGGAAAATGCTATCAATTAAAATTAACAGGATATCAAGCTGAACAATTGGCAAAAGAATTTGGATTTAAAACACAGAACAGATACACCAAAGATTTAAATAACAGATATACTATTTATGATAATTTTATTACCGTTAAAATAAATAAAATTGAAAAAATTGAAAATGCTGTGATAGCCGCCTTTGAAGTTGAGGATGCAACAAAATCGTATTTATCTCTAGGATTTATAAATCATAATACACAAATTAACCTAGGTAAATGGAGATCGCAAGTAGAAACCCAAGTTGGTCGTTGGCGACAAGATCCAAATCATATTGGAATATTTCCAATACCTATGGGTCTACAGCAATTAGGTGGACAAGCAAAAATGCTCAACGCAACTCCGGAAATGAAGTTCCTAGAAGAAAGCATTATTAATAGTTTTGGTGTTCCTATCGAGTTCATTAAAGGTGGAAGTACCTGGACTAGCAGTTCAGTGTCATTACGTATTGTAGAGAACCACTTCCTGCAATATCGTGAACAGCTTGCAGAGTTTTTAAACTTTTTCGTTATTCCAAAAATAAAAGGATTTCTAAAATATCCTCCGGTAAAGATACGGTTCCAGAAATTCAAAATGTCAGACGATGCACAACACAAAGAATTCTTACTAATGCTGTCACAAACTGGTAAATTAGCGGATGAATACATACTGACTGAGTCGGGAATCGATTATGAAGAAAATAAGAGAATGCTTAAGAACCAATCACGTGATCAGGTTGATCGTCAACGCGATATGATGACGGCGGAAGCAAAAGCTCAAGCTAAAGGTATGGAACATCAAGCTAAAGGACAAGCCCGTGCACAAGAAGCGCTAATCGATGAGACCGCACGAATTCAGGAACGTAAATTCACAGAAGAGCTAATGCTTGAGATGCAAGCTCCTAATGAAGATCCTAGCAATATCATACAAAGGTATGCTATACAACTTAGCGGTATGCAGCCCAGAGAACAAGACGCTGCATTAAAAGACCTTGCCAAGTCTATGCCGTTAACATTCGGGTTTGTGATTAACCGATTAAGAAACATGATGGCAGCGGCAGGAGGTGAGCAACGATGATGGAAAAATATGGCGTAATGTATAAATATAAATGTAAGCAATGTAAAGAAGAAATCGTTGTTCCATATTATGAAGAGAAGAACGACGAACTATCTAAACATGCCGAGAATGAAGCATGTAGTCACGAATGGGAACATCAAGAAAATGAGAGCGAACGAGTCGAAGAGTAAACGAGTAGAAGTATTTGAATTGGACATGCCGGATCAAAGACATAGGTACGAAGCCTTGCTCAATGATCCGTCAGTCCAAATCTATAAAGAGGATGCAGCTTTTATTAAATCCACTGGAATTTATAAAATAACTGTATGGTATTTAAAGGAAAATTAACGTCCGGAAAGATGTACTGATACTGCTAAGAATAATATTAATCCGAGTAGGCTTAGTATATTCCATCCTAATGCCACACCCAAAGTTATCATCAGATAAATTACTAATCTAGTAGACCATATAACATATAGATCGAATTCTGATATCTCACCATGTCCGGATGAATACTGTAGGAGTATGAAGGATGTTAATGGATCGTCTATTTCTGAGTTGTCTTTTGTTATTTTGGAGAATACGAAGAAGCTTACCACCTCAAACGCTATCGCAGATAGTCCACCTATAGCTATTGGGATAGCACCTCCTAACCCTAGCACCCACGCACATATTGCGGATACAAATATCCCCAATTTAAAACTGAAGGGTACAATAAATATCACGTAATTATAATTCTGTACTACTAGATTAAAATACGCTGGAATTAGTTTGGCTGCTTCGTAGAGCCGTTTCATAGCTGTCATGACTTCTGTTTGGTTAGATATCTAATTATACGAAATTTTTTGGAGAAAGTCAAATTGTCAGATTAGGAACTTTTGTCATGACAAGATTGTTGCACTTTATGCCAAAACGGCATAACATATAATAATCAATATCTAACTATCTACGGAGAACTAAAAAATGAATACACTACTAGGGAAATTAATAAATCCTATCACATCGGTACCTCCGTAGATATCGATAATGCAAAAGCCGAGTTAAACAATGGCCTATTGAAAGTCGTGTTACCAAAGACTAAAGAGGCTATTGGCAGAGAAATCCCAATCTCGTAGGCTAAAAAAATACCCCGGGTTTTTAAGGCCCGGGGTTTAATTTAAGTATTTCCATGTGATCTTTTTCCCATTCCTCATATTCCACAGTTCGGGTAAAGTCCTCTAAATCACTATATGAGAACGGCACGTGTGAAAACTGTCCGCTACGATGCTTGTTTATAAATGTATCTCTTATAGCCACTCTTACAAATTCTCGGGCAGCCTGTCTTGCGGCCCCTTTTGTTCTCCATGAGGATTTGTGGGTAAACGGGTGCCTAACTCTCACGCCATCTATTTCGGCAATAAAATCATCAGCTGAATTAGCTTCCAAAAAATCTTTAAACCTTCTATCATCCATAAGATCACGAAACATCTCATAATTATTCATAGTCTTTTCTGTCAATTGCTATTACGTAAGGGAATCTGGGAATTCCGTCCGGAGTTAATCTAAAATATCTTATTGTTGCGGTTTTACCAATTAAGTTTTCCTTATTCTTTAAAACCTTTTCCAGATATTTAAACGAGCCCTTCAGGTTAGATCTAAATGCTTTTCCGGATTTTGTTATCGTCTCAATATATCCTGCTGTTCCGGACCTATTACCTTCGCCCTCTACAATGTTCTTGATTATGAACTCGTCCATAATAAACTCTTTTCGTTTTAATAATGACTTTGTTCGTTTATTTTCATAAGGCTTGTTGAGCCTTATAATTTGCCCTTCATAACCAGCATCTATGTAATTTTCATACATAGTGTCTAGTTGCTTTTTATCGTTTATTGGGGCTGTAGGTACTAGGACAATTGGATCTCTAACATCCAGCCTATCAATGATTAACCTTAGCCCTTCAAAGCGGTATCCAAAGTTTTTATCGGATTGGTCGGGTAAGTATATATCATATACCCAATATTGAATATAATCCCTGGATTTCTTTAAATCGTTTTCACTCAGTTTAGTTCTCCGAACTATAGATGTTATAGCATTGAAATCATCTTTGTATTTATGGTTATACAATTCACCATCTATAACAACGTTCGGGTATTTTTCAAATATTTTTCTAAGTTCTACTTCAATGTGCGGGATCGAATAGAATAGTTTACCGTTACGAGACTTAATCCAGTCTTTGGTAGCTACCGCGCGTATTCCATCTAATTTTGGTTGTGAATAGCATGGGTAATATTGGCGATCTTTTTCATACTCATATGCCAACATTGGTTTAAAGTATTCCAGATCTTCGATCTCAGCTACATTTTCTTTATAGTCTTTTTCGAGCTTTTTTGTTCTTGCAGCTTGTGCCTCTTTAAGAGCCTGCTCTTCTGGAGTAGTTTCATTTTTCTTTCCAACATTTTTACCAGCACACTCTTTCCATTTACTAGTAACTTTTTTACCGCCTTGTTGCCCAGTGATAGTACGGAATTTATTTCCTTGTATCTCCACTTCCCACTCTACAATTTTACCTGTAGATGCTTTTTTATAAATTTTCTCTAGCTTCATCCGAATGCACCTCTACACAGCAGTCTATATGCGCTGCTCCTATTACCACGTCTCTTGGATTATTTCTTAAATGTGACTCGATGACTTTATGTCTATCGATCACAGGTTGATCAAGCTTAACCGCCCTTAATAAAAAGGTTAACAAATTTGTGTTGTCGGGATTTGTTTGATCTATTCGATCAGTATCTATTTCATAGATATTGTCTCTATTGTCTTTCTTATAATTAATTGAAATTATCATACTTGTATTAATAAAAATGTATATGTTCCGGAATCATCATGTGTTGTAATCAATAAGTAACCTGTGATATCCTGACTAATCTTTTTGTATTTAACTGCATAAAAACCAACAATCATTATCACTTTATCTTCTACCAGATTTATGGGTTCTATTATGAACCCTCTATGTTCCAAATCGTAGGCACTTCCTCCCGGAAATATTAACTCATCATCCTGATGTTGTGTTAAATAAATCTCTGCACCCTGATTGTCATGGGCATCTTTTATTTCAGCAAAAGTATCCGGATCCATATTTAGATCCGACAATAACTCCATTTGGTCAGGTGTGATTTTAGTATACTGTTTGCCGGCGAACTCAACTCTACGGCGTGCTGTGTTGAATTGATGATCGTACTCAATTAGCTTCATAATGCTCTCTAAAATATTGGGAGGGGAGTTATCCCCTACCTAATTATATAATTACGGCTGTGGAATAGTTACGAGAGGAATACCCCCAGGTCCCGTAACTTGTGGTAGTATTCCATTCCAGGTTTGTATAGCTTGCCATTGAATCATTTCCGGAGTTAATGATCTAGCTATTTCGATAGGTTTCATCTTGGGTTCCTTTTTATAAATGAATAAATATACGCATCGTAAACTTTACCACTTCTCCATATGCGATGCTTTAAGATGCCCTCCTTGTTAGCTTTAAGCTTTTCCATACATTTTTGCATAGCTAAGTTATCTTCAGCACACAAGACTTCGATACGATGTACGTCTGGATAATTTCGACTCGCATAAGCTATCATTTGCTGCATGGCTTCCGTAGCTATGCCCTTACCGGCTTCACTTTTTCTTACCCAGCAACCCAAAAGTGCAGTCTTATTGCATACGGATATCATGGTTAAAGACACTATACCTAGAAAGCGTCCATTAGATGATCTGCGTACTGCAAAGATTCGATGCGTGTTGTCGCACATAGCAACGAAGTTTTCGGCGTCATCCAGGCTGTAGTCGTCTTTAGCCCAATGGAATCTTTCTTTTAGATCATCTAGTGTTTCTAGCACGGACTCATGCAAATCAACGACATCCATATCGTGCAGATAACTTGTGTATATATCGTTCATAATTCTATTTGATCTGTTATATTGTTTAAACTGTCCGTTAAGAATTCGAGTTTATCGCAATATTTATTTATAATTTCAGCGATCTCGCTCCGACACGCTTTTGTATCCCGGCTATCTGGCTCGGTAGTAGGATTGCCACCTAGTACCGGCTTTACTCGTACGTATAATCGATTAATAGCTTCTTCTATTTCCATAATACGAGTTTCCAAATCATCGAGTACGGAGGGTATTTCCCGCTGTGTCTCAGTCCCAGCATTTTTATTTGAATGTTTTATTGTGTTTTCCATAGGTTCCTTGTGATTAAAATGCCCCGACACGCCCTTTGCCGAGGCATATATAAGTGCAGTGAATTATTGTATTTTACCGTCCATTGCATCAAATACTAGCTGCGTATTCGTTGCAGTATCAGCAATGTCAAAGGTGGCTCCTGATTTAAGTCCAAGCTCGCGTATTCCCTCTTCCTCGGGACCCAAGTATTCTATTTCAGAGGAATTAACATAAATTACGTCTGTTTGTAGCCCGTAGTCATTTATACCTAGTTAGTTGTTGTTAGTGAATACCGCAATATTCGTTCGAGTCATTAAAATAATAATTACTGTACCATTGTAGCCTATAACTTTAAATATACCAGGTGATGCGTCACTTTCACGCCAGTCCATAAGAATGCGTACTGGCATGATCTCGCCACTCTTTTGTCCGCGGTAAAACGCCAGATTGATCATCTGCTCTGTAGCAAATAGACCTGTGGCCGCGCGTGCATTGCGTATTTCAAAGGACCTTCGAGCCTCAGCACTAAGATTATCGTTCTCATTTAATTGTAATTCATTAAACACGAACGATGTTATCTCATTGAAATTATTAGCATGTAAATCTTGAGAATCTGCAGACATGCTCAATAGCAGTAGGATTATTATGAATAATGTCCATCCTGCAATGCCTATTCCCGCGCTTTCATCAGGATTTTTATATCTGCGGGCAAATGTTAATAATGTACCAACTATGCCTACTATTAATATGGCCATAAAATTTAGGCACAGGGAACCACGGTGGCTTGCCCCGTGGTAAGTTACTAATGTGTCGTTCATGATTTTGTATCCTTGTGTTTAATATAGAAGATAGGTACATATCCTTCTTCCAACACGGTCTTTAGTTGGTGTTCTTGTTCAGGATCAAGGTCTACTTTGGCTTCAAAAGTAGACCCTGAATGAAAATCGGTAAGTGATAAAGAAACTCCTTCTTCGGTATTATATACACTCTTCATATCCTGGTTATACCAATCCAGAAATACCAGACTAACTTTCATACCGCTTATTCCTTTCTTGATACCCCCTCTACTGGGAGAGGGACACGTTTTTAGTTCATACTAGCCTGATATAAAATTAATTCTCTCATCACTTTCATAAGATGTTCCGCATCTTTAAAATCAT